>OGFW01002576.1_pt1 | contig 10835 bp, 10 predicted proteins | sample 1570991 | NCBI WGS metagenome assembly OGFW01 (sample SAMEA2582074, study PRJEB24529) | metagenome | biome: Human gut stool | place: China | collected 2011
AGGGCTGTATGCGGCCGTGCTGGCCGAGGCCCATGACCGTCTCTTCACGCTGGAGCGCCTGCGCTAGATCCTGGCGGAGGGCACGGCGCGCGAAAAGCTTTCGCGTACGCTGGACGAGCTGCTGGCCGCTGCCCGGGAGCGCATCGCCACGCTGGAGGAGAAAGCCACCACCAGTGCCGCTGCCGCCAAGGACAGCGCGGAGGCAGCCAAGAGCAGCGAGACCAAGTCCGCCGCCAGCGAGGAGCGCGCCAAGACCAGTGAGACCGCCGCCAAGCAGGCCCTGCAGGACACGGAGACGGAGCACACCGCCGCCTTGCAGGATATCGCACGGGCCCGCACCACGGCCCTGAACGATGTGGCAGCTTCCACCAAAACGGCCACCGCTGCGGCAAACGTTGCCACCCAGCAGGCCACCGCCGCTGCGGGAAACGCTTCCACCGCCACCGCCAAGGCCGGGGAGGCAGCCACCAGTGCGGGAGCGGCAAAGGCCGATGCTGACCGGGCAGAGAAAGCCAGCACCAACGCGGCCAATGCGGCCACCGATGCCGTGAAGCAGGCCAAGGAAGCCGGAACCTTTGATGGTCAGTCGGCCTATGCGCTGGCTGTTCAGCTGGGGTTCACCGGCAGTGAAGCCGCATGGATTGCCAGCCTGAAAGGCGCAAAGGGCGACAAAGGAAATACCGGTGCGCAGGGCCCCAGGGGTGCTACCGGCCCGCAGGGGCCGCAAGGGCCCACCGGTGCAACGGGAGCCAGAGGCGCAACAGGTGCTACCGGCCCACAAGGCCCAGCGGGTGCTTCGGCGGTAGCAGCAAGCGGCAGTAACTGGGCAAGATTTTCAGACGGAACACAGATCTGCTGGTACTCCATCAATTCAGACGGAAGCGATTATACATGGTCATTTCCGGTGGCATTTTCTAACACGGAATATTCTGTTGTTGCTTGCCCTATCTCATTTCTTTCGTTTGTTTGTAAGGACAAAAGAACGACATCATGCACACTACCTGGAACAAATGATACACTATGTCATGGCATTGCTGTTGGCCGCTGGAAGTGAGGTGAATGTAAATGGAGATCAGACCCGGAACCAAAATCCCGAAGCCGGTTATTACGCAGGAAGAGTGCGATGCCTATTCTGCCGTTGTGGATGCCATTACCGCCCACAATGCAGCGGCTGCCGTGGGCGAGACCCTGTGGAGCATGGACGACCAGCCGGGGGCCTACGTTGTGGTGGAGGCTGGCACGCAGCCAGACCCTGCCGCTGCACCGAAGCCGACCCCTACACTGGAGGAGCGGCTTGCTACGATGGAGAGCACCCAAGCAGATGCCGATGCGCTGAACGTTGACCAGGCCTACCGGCTGACCCTGCTGGAGCTGGGGATCACTGAGTAAAACCCTCTGCCAAGAGGACGATAACATTTTTAAGATGGGGCACTGCCCCGGAAAGGACAAACCTATGTTGTACCGTACCTGTAAACGCATGATCGAACGCGGCAATCTGGAGGGCATGAGCACCAAGCTGGACGTTTTCTATGCCGCAAGCAAGTTGACTGATGACGAGTACAAGGAGCTGACCGAGCTGCTGGCCGAGAAGGAGGCGCAGAATGCCCAAAACAATTCTTGACGTTTCCCGCTGGCAAGGCAGCATTGACTGGGACAAGGTCAAGGCAAGCGGCCTTGTCTCCGGCGTGATGATCCGGGCCATGGGCAACAGCAAAGAGGGCAAGCCCAGCAAGCCATACATCGACCCCTTCTTTGCCCGCAACTACGCTGAGTGCACCCGCGTAGGGCTGCCGGTGGGCGTGTACGGCTACTTCAAGGCCACCACCAAGGCACAGGCCGACAAGGAGCTGGCCCTGTTCAAGCAGGCGCTGGGCGGCAGAACGTTCCAGCTGCCGGTTGCCGTGGACATTGAGGACAAGCTGCAGGAAGCCCTGAGCAAGGCCGCCCTGACCGACATCGTGGCCCACTGCCTGAGCGTGGTGGAGAGCTGGGGCGTGTACGCCATGCTGTACACCGGCCTGAACTTCGGGCAGACCAACCTTTACATGGGTGGCGCGGCCCTCAAGCCCTACGACGTATGGCTGGCGGCCTACCGCACCAAGAAGCCCGCTCCCGGCTGGCCCTTCGGCATGTGGCAGTACACCAGCAGCGGCAAGATTCCCGGCATTGCCAAAGGCGCAGACCTGAGCGTGGCCTACAAGGACTACGCGGGCATCATCCAGCGGGCCGGGCTGGGGCAGGTCAGGGGGTGAGACCGATGGCAAGTTATCTGATTTCAGATGCACCATACGCACCCTGGCTCTCAGAGGTTCTAGCTACACTGGAAGAGCACAAGATCGACCGCATCACCGTAGCAGCGCCTCTGGCAGATGGTGAGGTGTTCACGGGGTACTACAACATGAGTACCCAGGACAAGGCCCTGCTGGCATCCAATATCCAAGCAGATGCCGTTCTGGATGCGGTGTGTCACAACGGACAGCGCATCCAGCAGGCGTGGGAAGATGATGAGGAGGGGTGAGACCGATGTGGCAGTTTATCACGGAGTATTGGGCCGGGTGGCTCTGTGCTCTGATCGGCGGCGCGATCCTTGCCGCCATCCCCAAGATCAAGGCCCTGTGGGACGCGGTGCTGGCCCTGCTGCACGACCGCATCTATACCGAGTGCTACCGTTTTATGGAGCTGGGGTACATCACCCGCGACGGCCTGCGCAACCTGAATTACCTCTACAAGACCTATCATGTGATGGGCGGCAACGGCACCGGTACGGAATTGTACAAGAGAGCCTGCGCTTTACCCATCCACGACTGAAGAAAGGAACTGACAATATGAACGCACACATCACTGGGAACAACACCCCCGCCATCCCTGCCGCGACCATCGCCCGCACTGTTGTGCTGGCACTGGCCCTCGTCAATCAGCTGCTGAGTGCAGCAGGCAAGCCGGTGCTGCCCATCGACAGCGCCAGCGTAGAGCAGTGGGTGACCGCTGGCCTGACCACCGCTGCCGCCATCTGGGCATGGTGGGAGAACAACAGCTTTACCCCCGAGGCCATCCGCGCCGATGAGCTGCTGGATCAGATGCAGGGGAAGATCAAGTAAGAGTACATAGCAACAGCCCCGAGGAACCATCTGGCTCCCCGGGGCTGTTTTCTTTTGGCATATTTCGGCATATTCCGACGCATTCCGCATTATCCGGCACATTCTGACATTTTCCGGTTAAAGTTGGATGGAAAGGATGTGCAAACTATGCCTGACATGAAAATTTCGGACTCCCCTGCCCAGCTGGATCAAATCCTCCGGCCACTGGGAATCACCCGGAGCTCAAAGAATTACCGTGTTCTCTGCGACTGCGTGGCTCTGATCTGTGAACAGGAGGACCGGCTGGAAGCCGTACAAAAGGAGATCTATACCCCCATCTCAGACCAGCGGCGCTGCAAGTGGTCCGCCATTCAAAGTGCCGTCCGGCGTGCAGCAGAGAAAGCCTGGGCGCTGAACCCCGAGGGCGTTCAGCAACTGGCTGGCTACCCACTGACCGGTGCACCCAGCGCGGTGCAGTTCTTGGAGATGCTTTACAATGCCGTGGTGAGAGGGTAACGAAACGGCTGCCATGCGAGTGTGATGCGTGGCAGCCTATTTTTGCTTGATTTTCGCATAGTTTCCCGCAAAAGTGGGTTTGACTGTGGGTTACAGCAAAAGAAAAACACCCAGAAACTCACGTTTCTAGGTGTTTTATCTTGGTGGGCGCGGGTGGATTCGAACCACCGAAGCTGAAAAGCAGCAGATTTACAGTCTGTCCCCATTGGCCACTCGGGAACACGCCCATATACAGTTTTTCGCAGTCACGGACTGCCTGTATATATTACCACTTGGGGGCGTATTTGTCAACTGCTTTTTACAGCTTTTTCAGAAAAGAAGCTGACCGCACGGCTCAGTCGCGGGGACGGCCATAGCGGTGGACTTTTTTGGAGGAATGGCGGGTGCGGGGGGAGTTGAGCAGGACCCACGCCACATAGATGATGGCGCAGATGGCGCTGATGACGAGCACTACCTTGAGGTAGAGGCTGCCGAAGAACTCCTGCAGCTTCGAGAAAGAGTAGAGCAGGCTGCTCCGGCTCACGTCCTGCCCGGCGATGAGGTTGACCATGCCGATGGTCTCGCCGGCCAGCTTCAGCTCCACGGTGCCGACAACATCGCCCTGCTGGACGGGGGCGCAGACATAGTCGGGCAGATGGAAGTATTTCTGGGTCACGGTGCCGTCGCCCGAAGAGGGCAGCAGGGTCATCATGCTGTTGTCGGGGTAGAGCTTGAGAGTGTCGGTGTCGGAGGAATACTTCACGGGGATCTCTGCCAGAGCGAGGTCGGTATCCAGCGCAGGCTGGATGGAAAAGCTCTGGAACACCCAGTCGATGAGGCGGGTCGTCTCATAGAGGGCCGGGCGGCGGTTGGCGTAACCGTAGGTGTCACAGGTGTCGGGACTCTGCATGATGCAGAAGATATAGGTGGAGCCGTCCTGATTGGCCCACGAAACATAGCTCTGGTCGCCGTGGTCGTTTTTGTAGGCCATCACATCGCACATACCACCCTGCATAGACTTGCGGTAGAAGCTGCCGCCGCTGGTCTTGTTGAGGGCGACGTTCTGGTTCAGCAGCACGAAACTCTTGGCGTGCTTTTCCTTGGCGGGCATGGTGAAGGTGGGGGCCGACGAGATGTCCACGAAGGCGTCAAAGCTCATCAGATACCGCAGGATAAGGTACATATCCACGGCAGTAGTCACATTGCCGCTGTCGAGGCCGCAGGCGTCCGTCCAGGTGCTTCCGGTGGTGCCGATGCGCTGGGAAAGGGTGTTCATCTGGCTCACCCAGCCTGCAAGGTCGCCGCCCGAAAGACTATAGGCGAGGCCCATCGCGGCCTCGTTGGCGTTGCGCAGAAGCATGGCGTAGACAGCTTCCCGGTAGGTGAAGGCCTCATTGGAGCGCATATCGGCATTATCACTGTTGTGGACGTAATCCGAGATGGCGAAGGGCATCTGGAAGGTGTTGTCGAGCTGGTCGGCGTAATTCGTCAGCAGCAGCGCGATGGTCATATATTTGGTCAGGCCCCCGGCAGACACCTGACGGGAGCTGTCCTTGTCGTAGACGATGATGTTGGTGTCGGTGTTGACGATGTAGGCGCTCTTGGCCTGCACCTCGTAGAAGAGGCTGGGGTCGAACATGGCCGAAGCCGGCGCGCACAGGCAGCTCAGCAGCAGGACAAGGCTCAGAAATAGGGTGACGATACGTTTCATGTGGACATTTTCCTCAAAAAGCGATAATATATTAGAGTATCGGACAAAATGTGCTGTCCGTTCTTACGGGACAAAAACAGGCTCAGCGAAGGGCCTTATACTCTATAATAACAGGTTTGGCGGGGCGTGACAAGGCTTTTGGGTCGATTTCACACTCCGCAAAAGGAGGCAGAGGATGGTATATCTTACGGGCGACACCCACGGCGAGCTGGATCGCTTCAAGGACGGGGAGCTGCGCCGGGCCGGCAAGGGCGATCTCGTCGTTGTGCTGGGCGATTTTGGCTTTGTGTGGGACGGCAGCAAGGCCGAGCAGAAGAATCTGGACTGGCTGCGCAAGCGGCCTTACACCATCCTTTTCCTCGATGGCAGCCACGAGAACTATGACCTGCTGGAACAGTACCCCACCGAAGAGCGGTTCGGCGGGCTGGTGCAGCCGCTGGGCGGCAATGTGTACCACGTCTGCCGGGGCAGCGTACTGGAACTGGAGGGGAAGAAGTACCTCTGCTTCGGCGGAGCGGAAAGCCCGGACAAGGAAGAGCGGGAAGTCCACGTCAACTGGTGGCCGCAGGAGATGCCCTCGGACGAGGAATACGCCCGCTGCGAGGCCGCGCTGGAAGCGAACGGCTGGCAGGTAGATTATGTGCTGACCCACGATGCCCCAAGCAGATTCCTTGATTTTACTTCCCTCGCGGTGGGCGAATCCAACCGCCTGCACCTGTTTCTTGATAAGGTCCTGCTGAAGCTGACCTACGAAAAGTGGTTCTTTGGCTGCTACCACAAGGATGTGGCCCTTTCCACCAAAAGCCGGTGCGTCTTTTGTGATGTCATCCCCATGGGCGAGCGCCACGCGAAGCGGTAAAAAGAAAAGGTGCCCATGACTTTCAGGCCGGTGGTGTACATCATAAAAAGACGAAGAAGATCGTGAACACTCTATTGGGTTCACCAATAAACAGCAGGAAGCCCCCTTGACAGTGTAATCGTCAGGGGGCTTTCTGCCTGCCAGGGGTTAGTTCTTGAGTGTCTGCGCCTTGCGCCAGATCTGGATCACTTCCCAGTAACTTACAGAAGCATCTGCAGTTTTATTGGAAGGAAGCAGCTGGTTCTCAGAGGCCCAGGTGAGTGCCTTCTGTGCGTCAGTGGCATCGTTGTCCAACGCAGCAGCGGGAGCAGGTTTGCCGGCATCATCCCACACCAGTTCGGCAAGTTCGGTGGCATTGGCGGGGATCGCTGCGTCATCGGGGAGAATACGCTTCAGATAAAGCTCCGTACCGATTCGGCAGCCCTGCCATGTCAATACGGCGGCAGCACCAATGACCATAACGGTGCCCAGAATGCCAGAACCACCATCTTCGATGGAAGCATCTTTTGTCATGGCTTCCATTGTTACACCCTTTTCACCTGCAGGCATTTGAAAGCGCAATGGATTTTGTTTGACATCAATCGAATCGTCCAAACCGCTGACCAACCATTGATCGAACGCAATGGCATCGCTCTGGCTGATGTAGGTGACAGTTACACTGGCGTTTTCAGGCACCTTTGCAACCAGATCACCAATCTCGTTTCTCCCAGCATGGATCTCCTCGCCATCATGCTCAATGAGAACGGCAGCATTTTTAATGGTCAGGGGATAAAGCTCTGCAGTGGGAACAATGGGAGCAGCTTTTTGGCGAATTTCAAACGTGCCTCCGTCCACGATGGCAGAGAGCAGATTGGGACTATTGGAATGGATCTTTACCTTTACGGTATACCTGCCTGCTTTTGTGGGAGTGATGACTTCTTCTCCCATATCGTTGAGATAGACAATCTCAAGTTTGATCTCGTCAGATTGTAAAAGAGCATTCAGCCTGCTGTCCGCCCGGACAGTCACTGTGGCCGTATGATCATTGCCTTCCTCTTCCACAGCATCCGCTGGAAGGGTGACAGCGAGTTCGTTCTGGAAAGTATCATTGGTGATGGTAACGGGGTGGATTGTGATCTTTTCCGGAATGTCGATTCGGACGGTATCACCCTGAATGATTCGCAGGGTGTATGTTCCGGCATCTTTTGGAAGCTCATTGAATTCTTCTTCGTTTGAGGTGCCTGCGTTCCTGACATATCTTACAATGTAATCTGTGATGCTTGTATCCTTGGGCTCGATCCTGATATCGATATTGTCCCCATAGGAATAGTCCGCTAGACCGCTGATGGTGAAATCACCGGTGTCATAATTTGTGTGTTCGACAGTGGTCAGAGTTACGGCTGTATCATCCTGACCTGCAACAAAAGTATAGGTGGTATTGTCTGCACTCACAGTGCCGCTGCCCCCTGCCCAGGTATAACGATCTCTGTATTGAGGATCGCTGACGGTCAATTCTACAGTTTTACCGATCGTGACAATGAATTTGCCATCGTTGATGGGAACGCTGCTGCCATCAACTTTGGCGGTAACGGTACGGATGTCGCTGGTTACCGTAACATCAATAGAACCAGGTGCTACAGGGACATTTTGTAGGCCAGAATTCGTGGAAATAGCGTTCCATTGAGAACGGGAGCCTGAATACTCCACAGTTTTCAAACTTTCACAAGAGGAAAATGCCGACTCGGGAATTTTGGTTACACTGCTGGGAATTGCAATCCGTTCGAGCTGCTCGCAGCCAGCAAAAGCATCATCGAGGATCTGTGTGATACCCTCCGGGATATCGATGCTCTTTAAACTGATACAACCTGCGAAAACTGATTCCGAAAGTTCTGTGATCCTGCATGAGAGTTCAATGTCTTGCAGAGCGGAACAATTCATAAAGGCACCCGTTCCAATAGAAATCACAGAGTCTGGCATCTTCACAGAGGTCAGATACAAACAACAATCAAAAGCATGAGTTCCAATTCTTGCCACACCATTAGGTATTTTGAAAGCAGAATCTGCCCTTCGAGAAGGATAACGAACTAAGGTGTAATCACCATTTGCTGCTTTTTCGTACAACACATTGTCTATTGCCGGATAGCTTTCGCTGTCTGATGTGATCGCTGAGAGAGCGAAACATTCGGAAAATGCATCGGTTCCGATCTGTGCCACATTGGCAGGAATATGAATTTGAGTCAATGCAGTTCCGGTAAAAGCCCGCTCTTCAATGGCAGTTACGCTGTCTGGAAGAGTAACGGTGTGCAAGCTGTAACAATAACTGAACATGCCGTCTGCAACGGATGTTACACCCTCTGGAATGGTGACAGTATCTAATTCTTCGCAATGATGAAAAGCCTCAGAGCCGATCTCTGTTACAGAATCGAGAATGGAAATATCTGATAATACGCTGCAAAACATAAAGGCCTGGCGGCCAATCTTTTTCACGCAGGATGGTTTATTGTCCTGAATAGTAACGCTTTTCAGCGAGGTGCAATTATAAAAAGCATTGCTGCCAATTTCTGTTACAGTGTCGGGAATCTGGACACTTGTCAGGAAGTACTTGTAATTGCAGAATACCCGGTCTCCGATTTTTGATACAGGATATGTTTGAGTACCTTGTGCTACCTGAACCGGGATCGTGATCCTACATTCATTGCCCGTATACTTTGTTATTGTTGCAGTATTGTCAGCATTGAGGATAAACTGATAAGAACCATCTGTATATGCCATAGGGGAATCGCTTGCAAAAACAGTGACAGTGCTCACAGGGAAAAAGGTCAGCAGCATACTGAATGTCAGAAATAAGCTGAGTAGACGCTTTTTCATAAGAAAATCCTCCTTTGTATTTCGTAAAAGACTTGTCCGATGTGCGTCATAATGCGAATGAATATGACGCTTTACGCAAAATATTTTACAGTAGATGAAAATATAAAGTCAATATAATGGGACATGCTTTGTGAGAGAACACAAAAACTGAGAATTTTTTTATACGGAAGATACAAAAAGAACCGAGTCCTGTGATATATATGGTCTTTTGCGCACTTCTCAATCAGGGATTCACGGGCTTTGGGGGAGTGATTGGTACGTGCAGAGTTTTCCTGGAGCCTGTTGCAGCAGGTTCATTGAAGGCTCAGCATACAATAAAAAAATGAGATAGGCAACCCCTTTCGGGGAAGTCTATCTCATCTTTTCATTGGCACTGTTTTGCAACAGCCCCTTCTCATTATCTTTTACATTTTTTCGGGGACGTTGATCTTGAACATGGTCAGCACATTGAAGATAACGTTCTTCACACCGATGCACAGGGCCAGGCGGGCCTGCTGCACGGCGGGATCTGCACCCTGGATGCGGCAGTTGCCGTAGAAGCGGTGGAAGGCGCTTGCCAGATCAATGACAAAGCGGTTGATGCGGCTGGGGTCATACTTCTCGGCAGCCATAACGATCTCCTGCGGGAAGGCGGCCAGCATCCGGATCAGGTCCATCTCGCTGGGGTCGGTCAGCAGGGTGGCATCCACCTGCTCGGCACCGGCAAAGGCCACGCCCTCGCTCTCCATCTTCTTGAGGATGGAGCAGATGCGGGCGTGAGCGTACTGGACGTAGTAGACCGGGTTGTCGTTGTCGGTCTTGACGGCCTGGTCCAGGTCGAAGTCGATGCCGCTGCCGGCGTCGTGCATATTGAACAGGAAGCGTGCGCTGTCGATGGGGACTTCTTCCAGCAGGTCGGTCAGGGTGATGGCGTTGCCGGTGCGCTTGGACATCCGGACAGGCTGACCGTCACGCATCAGGTTGACCATCTGCATCAGCACGACGTCCAGATCCTCGCCGTGGAGGCCGATGGCGTCCATGGCACCCTTCATGCGGGCGACGTGGCCGTGGTGGTCAGCGCCCCAGACGTCGATGGCCTTGGCGAAGCCGCGGGTGGCCAGCTTGTTGTAGTGGTAGGCGATGTCGGCGGCAAAGTAGGTGGGGATGCCGTTGGCACGAACGAGGACTTCGTCCTTGGCCTCCTCCTCGGTGCCGTCGTCGGTCTTCTTCTTGTTGACGGTGCCGTACTTGGCAGCGTACTGTGCGCTGCGGTACATGATTGCACCGTCCTCGGCCTTGTAGCAGGCACCCAGCTCCAGCAGCTTGTCCACCACGGCCAGCACAGCGCCGGACTCGTGGAGGGTGCTCTCGTGAAACCAGACATCGTAGTCGATGCGGTACTTGCCCAAGTCGCGCTTGAGGGCGGCGATGTTCTTGGGCAGGGCGTAGGCAACGAGGGCGTCCTTCAGAGCTGCGAAAGCCTCGCTCTCGAAGAGGGTTTCCTCGTCCATGCCTTTGCAGGAGGCAACGTATTTGTCGCCGTTCAGCTCGGCGAACTCACCGGCCAGCACCTTGATGTCGCCGCCCTGATAGCACTCGGCGGGCAGGGGATAAGCCTCCTCGCCGCAGTACTTCTGCAGGTAGCGGACAGCGAGGCTCTTGCCGAACTTCTGGATCTGGTTGCCTGCGTCGTTGATATAGAACTCACGGGTCACGTCGTAGCCGGACCAGTCGAGGACAGCGGCCAGACAGTCACCCAGAGCGCCGCCGCGGGCATTGCCCATGTGCATGGGGCCGGTGGGGTTGGCGGAGACGAACTCCACGTTGTACTTGGCACCCTTGCCGTGGTCGGTGCGGCCATACTCCT
>OGFW01002578.1_pt1 | contig 10832 bp, 14 predicted proteins | sample 1570991 | NCBI WGS metagenome assembly OGFW01 (sample SAMEA2582074, study PRJEB24529) | metagenome | biome: Human gut stool | place: China | collected 2011
GCTATCCGCTTTTCTTTTTGGCTTGTAATTTTGATTTTCACCCCCATAATACTGCACAGGCACAAAGTGCGGGAGCAAATCAGCATCTTTTTTGAACATTCACGATTTATGCGGTATTATGTAGCAGTTGCACAAAGACCAAAAATTGACTAAAACCGCATTCCAAATTAAGTGCCTTTCCGAGATGATCTTGCGAAAGGCATTTATTTTTCCTGAAATTCTACGCAATTTTTCACGCAAATTCTTCATTTTCCGCTGATTTAGGCGTGAGAAATCCGCTCGACCATGATTTCGGTAAGCTAATTATCCCTTTTCTATTTAAATTTGATGAAATATCGTTAAGGCTATTGCAATCTACGCAGCTAACAGCATTTCATCGTACTTCATTTGTTCTTCTAGTCGCTTGAAGTAGTTTTGTGAAATCTCTTCGGGGGCAAAGGCTTTCATTCCGATTAACTCACCTTGACGGTGATTCCCTTGCCAGTAACCGACCCATTCTTTGAGTGGTAATACCCATAGACAGCGTTGAAGCACGTCGGAGAATAATTCACCATTCGATTTTCTACGATTGTCTGACATAAATGCCGCTTGATTGGCGTAATGTAAGGCGTATTTATTATCGGTTTTATGATGTACGCCACGATGCAAATCACGGAAACGGGAGTTAAAGGATTCCGCGAGATTGTTGTTTATACCTTTGGCACTAAAGGCTTCTTGATGGTTTACCGACCAACGTGTGTAATGAAAATCAAGGTTGTTATAGGCTGGATTTTCGTCGCACATAATATCGCTGCCAGCGGTGACGAAACGTTGGTTTAAGGCGAATATGGTGTCAGCGTTTTCGGTATAATCCATTGCCACAATAGTACGGTTTGAACCCCACATTTGTTCATCATTGGCGGAACGTTGGTTAAGGCTGATAATGCAGCGTTTAGTCGGTCTAAATTTGGGAAATTTCCGTTCTTTTTCATCTGCTTGTTGGCGTTGTTTATGGTTGTTTTTACGGTAGTTTGGCTTGCGTAGCGTGAAGTTAATCCAAGCTCCATCTTCGTGAATTTCGCCTTGCATTGGGCGTAAATCACGCGTTTTGAACAGGGCTTCACGCAACTTGTGGCAAAGTACGAAAGCCGTTTTGTAATTCAAATGGAGAAGGCGACTAACATCAATCGCACTGATGCCTTTTGAGCAACTTATCATCATCACAATGACCGCAAGAATATCGACTAATTTAACCTTATGAAAAGCGAAAACGGTATTTGTAGTGATATAGAAATGGCGTTTGCAATGTTTACAACACCAACGTTTACGAGAATCAAGGAAGTAGGCTTCGTGGCGAATACCGCAGTGTGGACAGCATACATCACGAACATTATTAGGGTTGCCCCAACGGTGAGTTTTTAAAAGGTGAAAAGCATCTTCTTCTGTAAGGCGTAAAATATCTTTTAAATTGATGTTTTTTGATTTGCTTGAAAGTAAATAATGTTGAGCCATTGCGAATTTCCTTGTGTAGTACAAGGTATTCGAGATTTGCTAAACGCCAGACACGAAAAATCGCCCACCTGAAAATCTCAAGTCGGCTCAAAGCGTTTATGCCTCGAATACCGTTAGTACACCACAAGGAATTTGGGGGAAAACTCATTGAAAAATGAGATAAATCGCGAGTGTCAAAACAGAAAACTCATAAAGATAAAATTTTTTCTGTCGCCTAAACATTCACGCATGCCAATTAGTAATGGCAATAGGCAAATAATGCATTCTTTGGCTAATTAATATATTTACTTAGGAAGACTTCCCTAAGGTAGGGCATTTTAGAACAACGTTTGACTGATTTGCAAGTATAAAAATAGCGAGCTGAAGCTCGCTATTGACTGTTAATCAACAATAATTTGATTTTCACTAATATTTATAGTTAAGTTATGAGTCTGTATTTCACTTCTTCCCGACATCATATTATGAACTGTATTCGCAATAACTCTACATCGCTTTATCCCATGATCATTGGAAATCTCCTTTGCTTCAAAAGAAGCAAATGAAATAAAGTTTTGTGGTTTAGTTGTATTTTCGACAATACGACCTGCACCTTCAAAACCTCTAGCAAACGTATCCCATAATGGATTTGAACGGTCTAATCCATTGGTTGCGTGTCCAACAAAAAATTGAGCAAGTTTATTTGCTTGAACATTCTGCTGCCTTACTCCTTCATTAATAAAGCGACGTACAGTTTCTTCAACTACATAATCATCGCATTCAATTTCTTTTTGAAATACAGGAATAGCTTGCAAAGGAGAAATGCTTGGTATAAGTACATCAGCAGTAAAAATTGTCGCTACAACAGGAAAAATATATTTTCCAAACTTATTGAAAGCCATTTGATACTCCTATTGCTGTTCAGAGTTATCAGGTTCTTTTTTCTTGAAACTAGGTACTTTGTTAATTAATTCTTTAGGATAAGTACACATTATTTTTAAATATGTTTTCAAAAATTCAGGTGTATTTGCATCAAGAGTAGCTGTTCTGCGATGTGCAACATAGCAACCAACAAGAAGATAAAAATAAATAAGTTCTTTCATTGTGTTTCCTTTTAAATTTTAGAGAGTATTAAGGGTTTTACATGGTTGATTTTTCGTTATCACTACTGGTCTATGTAAACAACTACCACACACTGTTCCATATGCAATAATGTATAGTTTTTTACCATTGAATATAAATTCATGGGTCGATGCTGAGTAGCCTTTATCATTTGATAAAGGAGATGAACATTTTTCACCTGCTTTACTTTCTTTAACAAAGATTTTATGACGTTTTAATTCATTACTTAATAATTCGACTTGGTCGTAGTCATAATTTACTTCATTTTCTTGAATTAAAGTATTATGGTTTAATGCCTTAAAGAACATAAGATCGGATGTTTCCATCTTTATAGATGAACCTGTTGCCTTACCTTGAGATAGCTTAACCAGACTGTCGTAAAAAGACGAATCAGTGGTCTGCTCCGTTCTGAATGGATTATTGACCCTTTTCTTCACAAATGTACCTTGTGAAACATCTCGAAGCCCATCCGCAATTTCGGCACAAGATGTTAATGATAGGCTTAATGCTACGGCGATAACTGCTTTTCTCATGATATTTCCTTATTGATATTTCTTGATGCAAGAAGCCAAGTTTTTCTTGTAACTACGTCCTTGTTCAGTAATCACATCCGATACTAAGCACTGATTGGTTTTGCAGTCCATTTGATAGCTTAAACTAATTGATCCTCTCTTATTTCTGAGCATAACATTCACCTGCTCACTATCCAGTTTTACACTAGGAGTTGCCTCGACTTGATTTCTTACCATTCCATAAATCCAGAACTCCGAAAGGCACGTTCCACCGTATTCATACTCATTTTCATTATGAATATTTGTTGCCTTCATTTGTAAATCTGCAAAATCTTTTGTTGAGTAGCGTTCTAAATCATTGGTTTGATAGACCTTTGTAACGGTATCTACTTTAGCTTGCTCTAAAGGTGATAAAGCGAAAACATTTGCAGATAAAAACATCACAGCGAAAGATGGATATAGCTTATTCATAATAAAAAACCTATAATGATTAGTGTAAGAAATTTAGGGAAATTTTTAGTAAAAACCCGCATTAAATATAGCTATAATACATAATGTGGTTATTTTGCTGTAGCAACTGGCAATCTCTATCAACTACCCTAGTAGTGGGTATTCAAGAAATTTTACAGGTACAAAATGAGTGTCAATGAGAAGATTCGAAAGATCCGAGAAGCAAAGGATTGGTCGCAAGAACAGATGGCTGAAAAACTGAATATGTCATTAAATGGCTATGCTAAAATTGAGCGTGGTGAAAGTAAAATCTACTTAGATAAACTTGAGCAAATTGCACAAGTTTTCGACATTGATGTAGTCGAATTAATGCAATCAGATGGTAAGAATATCTGTTTTCAAATTGAGTCTCCACTAGGTTCTATATATCAAGGCGGAGGGGAAACTCAGTTATTGATTGAGGTTGAACGGTTGAAGCTAGCTTTGTCTCATGCGAATGAGAAGGAAGAATTGTTGAGGAAGTTGCTTGAGCAGAAGGATGGTGAAATTCAATCATTAAGGAATTTAATTCAAAAGATTAGCGATAAACAATAAATTTCTATAGAACCTTATATTGGTCAGATAATTATTTAACTTAAACATTATAAAAAAGTGCTCTTATTTTATGGTAGGCAACATGAATAATAATTTAGAAAAACAAGTAAAAGAAGCAAGATTGGCGGTATCGACGGATGGATATTCAATGTCTATTGGTGAATTAGTAAATTTATATGATGACAATGAATTAAATATTCATCCTGAATTCCAAAGAGTATATAGATGGGATAATTATCAAAAAAGTAAATTTGTTGAATCTATTTTACTTGGAATCCCTCTTCCCTCAATATTTGTTGCTCAAAATTCTGATGGTGTTTGGGAAGTTGTAGATGGATTGCAAAGATTATCTACAATTTTTCAATTCATGGGTAAACTTAAAGATGAGGATGGGGAAACATTACCTAATCTAAAATTATCTTCAACAAAATATCTTACTGAATTAGAAAATGTAACTTGGGGAAGTAGTGAAAATTCAAAAGAACTAACGTCTGCTTTAAAGTTAGATTTCAAAAGAGCGAGAATGGACGTTAAAATTGTGAGTAGAGATTCTGATTCAGATACTAAATTTGAGCTATTTCAAAGATTAAATACTGGAGGAAGCGAACTAAAACCACAAGGAGTTCGAAACTGCATATTACTAATGATTAATAAAGATATTTTTAATTTAATTAAAGAATGTTCTGAGAATAATGATTTTAGGGAGACTCTACCTATTACGGAAAGAAAAGAAAATGAAAGTCATTATTCTGAATTAGCTTTGCGTTTCTTTATACAAAGATATTTTGAATTAGACAACCCCTCAGCTTATAGTTATGTTAATGAATACCTAGATAACGAATTAATTAGATTATTCTCTAAAAAGACTAATTTTGATATAGATTCAGAAAAGACTGTATTTAATAAAACATTTAAAATATTAAATGATGCATTAGGTGAAGATTGTTTTAAGAAATATCAATTATCTGAAAGTAAATATAAAGGCGGTGTTTCATTACCTATTTTTGAAGTAATATCAACTGCAACCTCTAGACTTATAGAAAAACATGTTGATAGCAATGAACTTATTGAGTTAATAAAAATTAAATCTAAGTCTCTTTCAGAAAATGCTGATTTTTTAAACTCTTTACGAGCCAATAATACAAGACCGATAGAAAGAACAATTAATATGTTAAAGTTAAGCGAGAGCATCTTTGATGAAAATTAGAAGCACATTAGAATGTATAGATTATATTAATAGTGATATAGCATGGAGGAAAAAAGAAATAACGTCACTGATATTTTTAATCGAAAAAGCCAGAAAACATGAAAAAACTATTCTTATGAAGTCAGCATTAGTTTTATTTTATTCTCATTGGGAAGGTCATATTAAAAATTGTTCTATTGCCTATATAAACTTCTTAAATCATCAAGGTATACAACATAGCCTGTTAAAAGAAAATTTTCATCATCTTTCATTAGGAGAAAACTTCCGTAATGGATTTTCTATCTCAAAAGTGCAACATCAAATAAAACTGTATGAATATTTATCTATAATACCTAATGAAAAATTCAAAGTTAAAGAGGGAAATGTTATAGATACAAATTCAAATCTAAAATATGATACTCTTGATACAATTTTACTTCAATTAGGATTGAATTCAACTTTATTTATCCAAAAAGAACATTTTATCAATGAAATTCTCCTAAGTAATCGAAATGCGATAGCACACGGTGAATTAAGAGATAATAAGAGCATTGAAGATGCATATAATGAAGTAAAAGAGCATTTACTACCACTAATAGAAGAATTCAATACTCTTGTTTCTAATGCTGTAGCATCATCTTCTTATCTTATTAAACCAATGGAATAGATTTCACAACTTCAACAGTTAAATGCCTTGTCCGTATTCTTTCATTAAGAAAGTCATTTACTTTTTGTTTAGCAAGTACTCTCAATAATTTTTTACAGCTTTTTAATGTTCCATCTTTAGGAGTTACAACAATTAAATGGTTTTCTACGGCAATTGACTGAGGTAAGTCTATTAACGCTGCAGCTGCTCTAAATTTATCTGAAGGGCTGGAAGTACGTTTAATCAATATGCAGGGGGGCTGGATAACCTTTCCATCAAAAGCTCTCATTTCTGATACTGCAGTAATTACCTCCCAAGTTTTACAATTCTTAGGGTGAAAATAGGGATAAATTTGTCCTTGCTGTTTATCTCTATAAGCAACAAGTGGTCCGATACGAACATTATACTCAGATGCTAATGTAGCAACTCCACTAAATTGAGAATTTTTATCCCATTCGATTGAAGGGTTATTATCCGTTTTTATACCTGAAAGAATAAAAACATCAACGTCAGCACTTGAAGAAAAACGACCCCAAATCTGGAACTTACCATGCATAGAATCAGAAACAAATCTACGAAAATAAGTGAAACGAGAACCTGATCTTAATACATCAGGTAAAATAGCGACAACATTACTATTTTTAGGGAGTAATCTTAGATAATAATCGAAAAATACTGCAGCAGAATTTGTTTTACCATTCCCCCAATAATTACGCTTCGGTGCTTGAACCGCAATAAAAGGTGGATTCATAAATAAGTGTGTTACATTCCTCACATCCTCTTTTGAAAGAGTTAGGGCATCTCGTAATTCAATATTATTTAAATAAGAAATAGCTTCTTCAATACTGCAGTCTTTTTTTACTCCTCTACACAATGCTTCAAGTATAATTCGTAGCTTGGTAATCTCGACAAAATCAGCTTGAATATCAACCCCTCTTAATACATGATTCCATTGTTTTAATGTATCAGATAATTTCTTACATACGCCTAACTGACGAGAACACTCAATAAGCAGACTGCCTATGCCACAATTCGGATCAAGAACGATTGATTCTGCAGTAATTGCAGACTGAAACTGTTTCATAGCCTCAGCAGCCAGAGATTGCTCTGTAAAAAATGCACCAAGAGTTTTCAAATACTCTGCAGATAAAATTGCTCTAATGTTTTCTATTATTTCCTCAGTATTATTTTTTTCAGCTAGTTTTCTTATGTTATCAATATTTCCTTTAATTGATTCTTTCAGTACTTCAATATAGATTTTCATACACCTTATTTCTGCAGAAAAGTTTTTATCACTATACAGGATTTTTATTTTTAAGTCTGCAGCATTTTTAGCCTTTTATTCTCGTTAATGCCGCTACCCCTAGTTGAAAAGCTCGTTAATTCATTACTTATCTTGAGCAATAGCAGAAATAGCGATATTAATTTTACGTTGAGTGGAGACATCACAAGATTGATAACCGGAAAGCAGTGCTTTTTCTAACTCCGTTAAATTTACTTCCTTAACGTTATCAACAAACATTTCACCATTACCACTTACTAGCCAATTTAGATTGATACCTAATCGGGTATGCAATTTCATCAAGGCTTCTGCACTTGGTTCACGCCCACTTAAAATGTAATTTTGTAGGGTTCTATAAGGTATATCAGCCTGTTCAGCAAAGGTTTTCAGATTGAATCCTTTTGCTTCCATGATATGTTTAAGCCTTTCGCTTGTATTCATTTGTGTATCTCAATATTGACTTTTGTTTTTAAACATGTATATTATACGTCAAAATAAAGATGATTATACATCTTTAGGTATATCTAAACAAACGGTAATCGACAGGTTTTAGGCATTAAATGGCTCAACATTTCTTACTCTCCAGTAAAGCTCGCACGCTTTCACCTATCAAGATGGCACAGCTATCTGATACCGAAGCCCGTGCATTGCTATGCCAAATTCGTTGGGGGAGTGAGGAAAATGTGGTGTGTCCGAAATGCGGTGTACAACACGTTGCCTATCGCATTGCCTGTCGCAATCAATGGCGGTGTAAACATTGCAATCATACCTTTAGCGTCACATCAGGCACGATTTTTGCTAATCGTAAGCTACCGATTCAGACTTATCTTTATGCGATTGCGTTATTTGTGAATGCCGCTAAAGGCTTGTCTGCTTGCCAACTTTCGCGTAATTTGAATGTTCAGTACAAAACAGCTTTTACGCTTGCTCATAAAATTCGTGAAAGTTTACAAATTCAGAAACAGTTATTTCCGCTTTCGGGCGAAATCCATATTGACGGCACTTATGTTCATTCTGCCCCACGTCCTAAAAATAAGAAAAGTGAACGCGTGGACAGACGGTTGAAAGAAAATGCCAATCCGAATAAACGGTCAATTTTGGTGATGCGAAGCCGTTACTCCGAAGAAGAAACCGCAGAAAACCCGTATTTAGTGGGCGCAAAGAAAACCTTAACCTTTCCGATTTTATCGGAAAATAGCCAAGTCGTGAATAAACTGGCAACAAGCTATATTAAGGCTGGCAGTCGTATTCATGCGGACGAAAATTCAGCTTATGACGAATTGATGATTCACTACGATTTACGCCGTGTGAACCATCAAAAAGAGTATCGCAGTGATGAAGGTATCACTAACAATCTTGCAGAAAGCTATTTCAGTCGCTTTAAGCGTATGATTATTGGCACACATCATAAAATCAGCAATAAGTATCTTGATAACTATGCCAACGAATGTGCTTATCGTGAAGATAATCGCCGCGTAGATAATCTGAGCCTATTTAACAGCACTCTCGGACAATGTCTTGCTACCGACAATACAACAGACTGGCAAGGCTATTGGCAGGGTAATCATAGACAAGCAGAAAGGCTGATAATGTAATGGGAAATAAAATCTACTTTAGCCAAATTCAGGCTAAAATCGACCGCTTGCAGAGTGAACGAACACAAGTGCTAGAGCATCTCGAATTAGTCGAAAGAAAAATCCAAAAGCTCAACGATGCCCTTGAAGTGATGGAAGATGAAGCCTTAACCGATGAATACGATACTGAGGTTTATTCATATCGAACCTACAAACATAGATTCCGTGGAAAATTAAGACCAATGGTCTTAGCGGTACTCAAAGCTCAACCCGACCATTATTTTACGGTCAATGAAATCACTGAGATTGTCTTAATAAAAGACAGACAAGACCCTATCGTTCGTCCGAAGCATACGGTTTCGGTGCGTGGTGCGTTAAAACATTGGCTGACAAAAGGTGTCGTAGAACGACTAGAAAGAGGCGTAACCGATGTCAAATGGCGACTGAAACAAAAATAGCGGTATTTCTACCGCTATTTAGTATTTTATCTATAATAAACACTATTTATTGCAAGATTGAAAAAAATCTGACAATTCTTGAATTTCATTCTCTTGCCATTCAATCATTGCTTCAGGTGCTGGAGCATCAAAAGATGCTTCTCCTGATGAGAGTCCATTTACATCTTTTAAAATTTCTGGGTCATTCATAGCAGTTTTAATCGGTTCTGCTATAGTATTCAACTGTTTTGCATGTTTTCTCATAACAAATCCTCTTTCTTTTAGCAGATCAAATAAATCAGATAACTGAGTTTGTTCAATTAATATATTGTGTTCAAACGATAACACATTCAAAAACTTGACTGAGCCACCAGTATATACATCAGTCAAACAAGCATTTTCAACAGATTTTATGCAATCGTTGCATTTTTCCCAGCTTCTCATAGCATCAAATGCACCAGAACCTGAAAATAAAACTTGAGGATTTTTGTCTGATGGATATGTGAAGCTGTGATTCCTTGTAAAAAGCTTATCTGTTAATGTATTATAAGCAATTATGCTTATACCATTTGGATTTGGCATAGTATCCTTATTACATCCACTACTAATCCATTTTTTGAATAGTTCTATTACATTAGCTTTCCCAGCGAAAACAGCAGCTATTACTCCATTAAAAATGATTTTATCATACCCTGAATCGTCAATGTAATAAAGAAATTTGTCAGTTTCATAAGACCAACGAGAGTCGCAAGCCATAATTTTATGGGAAGATATGATACTAAATACATTTGTTGTCATAATTAAATAATTATTTGGTTATCAAAATTTTTTTAGTTAATTATACCATAATGAACAAGACATAAACATATTCTTATTACTATATTATGGCATTTACTGACAAAGAAAGCAAAATAGCGGTATTTCTACCGCTATTTTAATGGCTTTAACCGCCAAAGCTTCAACCCATTTTCAACGATTCCTCTTTTACGCAATTTAACCAGTATTCGATTGACTGTCTTATAGTGCTTATCGCCCATATCAACAAATTGTGGTTTTCCCAACAATGCTAAGCTCTTTTCAGCAATCTCCCCACAAAACATCCAATCTGGATTTTCGCGTAAGACTTGAGCAACTAATCGCATCGTAATCAAGGGCTGCGGTTTTGGTTCTTTCGGCATATAAGGTTGAGCTAATGCGTTAATCTCTTGTGACAAACACTGCATTTGCACCGTCAGCTCATCTTGCTTTTCTTTTAGCTTTAATAGGCGTTCCACTAACTCGTGTTTCAGCAGCTTTTGTGCCATAATAAAAATCCCTATTGAATTAAAATTTCAATAGGGATTTTAAGGTTTTTAATCGGTTAAATCTTTGTGCAACTGCTACATAATACCGGATTTATGAGCAAAATTGACCGCACTTTTTACTCAAAGAATAAATAGGAAAAAATAATGAATTACACTCAAGACAATGACAAACTTTACCGTTATCTTTTTCAAAACCGTGCCGTGCGTGGTGAATGGGTACGATTAAACCAAACTTTTACTGATACATTGAATACTCAT
>OGFW01002589.1_pt1 | contig 10785 bp, 9 predicted proteins | sample 1570991 | NCBI WGS metagenome assembly OGFW01 (sample SAMEA2582074, study PRJEB24529) | metagenome | biome: Human gut stool | place: China | collected 2011
GTGCGGCCTTCGATTGTACATTCAGAAGGGATGAGCTTGGCTTCCAAAAGCACTTTCAGAAGTAGCTTGTTACCAGAAATGAGAACAAAAAAAGGCTGGGCCGGAGCCCAACCTTTTGGATCAGAAAACGAAGAAATTAGAGGTGTACGAACGGATCGTATTCAGCTTTGGAAATCGGCTGCAGGCCAAGTGCTGCGCATACAGATTCGATATCGTAATGGCTTCTGAAGAAGGCGTTCCACTTACTAAAGGTAGGAGCATCCGTCATAAAAACTTCGCCATCCTGATCAAACAGGAAGTTTGGGTCTTCTCCGGAGGCTGAGATCAGTTGTTCTGTGTATTCCTGACCGTCGTGCCAATCAATGAACGAGAGAGAGCGAAGTTCACCTGTTTCTTTAATAAGAATGTTCATGAGACATCTCCGATTGAAAATTTAATATCTCTTACGGGTTAATAATGACATAAAAATTCAAACTAAAGCGATTTTACGAAAATAATTTCCTAAGATAGGTGTTAACACTGACAAAATAAATCATAAATTACATATTGCAATAGCGCTATTTCATAAGATGAAAATCCGCCTTCACGATTGAAAAGCACTAAATTTCCATCAGTTTTTTAGTGAGAAAAAAGCAACATAGAGAAGAAAATTTGACATCTTTTTGTTCTCTGAGGTGAGGACAGAAAGCTCTAAGTTAAAAGAAAAGTACCTTAACTGAGGAGAATATTTGTCTTTGCGCTGCGGTTAACCGATGAGATTTTTGACACCGGCCCGGGACCTTGAAGTAAAAAAAATCCCGCTCCAGATTGATGTTGCAGAGCGGGAAAGGTGGGTCTAATACGTCTTAATTCGGACGCCTATGGATAAAGAGTTTTACTAGACAATGAATCTCATGATGAGCATGCCGATGGAAGCCATCAGGATGCTGTTGAACATAAGCAGCGGCCAGTATTTTTTAGGAACGTCGGCAACACCGAGAAGTCGGCCCATGTACTGAATCTGGGAAGCCATCAGGAGGAGGGCCGGAGAAAGAATGGTGATGTCATGTGCATTAAGGGTGCCGCTGGCGAGCAGGCTGGCTGCAACACCGACCCCGGCCCCGCAGGAGAGCCAAGTGGCGCACAAAACGGTAATGGCCTGACCGGGAAGATCAAAGATGCTCATGACCGGGCCGCAAACTTTACCTAAGAAAGCCATGACGCCGAAAAGATCAAGGATATAAGCCAAAACGAAAGCCATCAGCACATTAGGCATTAAGTTGTTAATGGCGACGTTAAAACCTTTTCTAAGGCCGGTAATGAAGATATCAAAAGGATTATTGCTCTTTTTGACTTGTGTGGCTGTTGCATTAGGCATTTTGGAAATCCTTCTTATAGAAAGTCTTGAGGCAGAAGCGGACGAAAACACCGCCGACAAACTTGAGGCAGAACATCACGACTAACGGGATCCAAACAGGAACCAGGAATGCCATGAAGAGGGCAGATGCGATAGAGAAATAGTTGTTAATTAAACCTGCACCTGCGTACTGCCAGCCTGCAATCACAACCAAGTTTTCTTTAGAAATCTTTCCGGAATCGACCAACCCCTTAGTCAGAGCTGCACCGGCGTCGGTACTCTGGAGGTCAGTAATAAGAGCCAAACCCGTGATACCCGGGACACCAAGGATCGGACGAAGCAGCGGGGTCATCAACTTTTGGGCTGCTTTTAAAGCACCGTAGTGGGAAAGAACTTCCAAAAGTCCCAAAGCCAACATCACGCCGGGAACCAGCGATAGAGCAAAAAGGAAACCGGCTCGTGCACTAAGACCGCCTTTACCGACGAAAGTGGCGGCTCCGGAAACTGACCCGAATTTGCCGATCAACGTAGTGAAGTCAAAAGCACCGAGCCAGCGATATGCATCTGGCATTTTGTAGAAGACACCGGAAAAGAAGCACATGGCAAAGAAGAGTGAGATATATGCGCCTACACCTACTTTTTCGGCTTCTTCCGCTTCTTGGGCTTGAATGCCGTTCGAAGCAGTTAAAGTTTCTGAGGACATGAGGTACTCCTGTAATCGTTAAAAAATGAATCAACGGAAACAGAATAGAACAATTGGGCCCATCAAAAACCTTTGTCTGATGAAAATTATGTCGGAGTTTTCCCTAAGGTATAGAGAAATTTAATCTTTTAGAAGCTCATTTCTGAAGAAAAATTTCGCAAATAATGAAAGTCTGAAAATTCTAATTATCTGAACGGGGTCGAACAATTTATATTTCTTCTCTAAAAGAGGGATTTTACTGAGATGTTACACCCTGAAATTACCGTTTTAAAAACGGAAAGATCGGAAGTTTTTAATTGAAAGGTTTAAAAAACTATTGACAAAGCCAAATTTTGAAACATTTATTTATAAGATTAAAGCGTTGTTAACTTACTTCTCTAGGATTCGCAATGAAAAAAACTCTTTTAGCAGCTACTCTTCTTGCTGCAACTTCCTATGCAACAGCAGCCTCTAACGTAACCTTGTATGGGGTTTTAGACGCAGGCGTTACGGTTAGCAAATTACACGGTGACTCCACAAAAGTTCAGATGTCAAACGGCAACTGGATGGGCAATCGCTGGGGTATCAAAGGTTCTGAAGACCTTGGAAACGGCAATTCCGTTTTCTTCAAACTGGAACAAGGTTTTAGTTTAAGCAACGGCAATGAAGCTAAAGCCGGTAAAGCATTTAGCCGTGAGGCTGCTCTCGGAGTTACAGGCGATTGGGGTACGGTAGCTTTCGGTCGTTTCGGCGCATTATCCTCTGACTGCGGTTCTTATTCGATTTTAGGGGGCGCTCCTTACACCACTTCCTTCCAGACGATCGGCAGCATGTACAGCGCTTTCTATCTCACCGATAGATACGACAACTCTATCATTTACCTTACTCCGGAATACAACGGCTTCCAGGGTCATTTCATGTACTCCAACGGTCGTACGAGCGATGAAAACAAATGGTCTTACAACCCGCATTACTACGGTGCCGGTCTGACTTACGGTAACGGGCCTTTGAATGCTGATTTGATCTATGAAGCTTTGGACTATAAAGGAGCAGAGGACAAGAATAAGACAACTCAGCTCCTTAATCTTGGGGCTTCGTATAACTTTGGCGCCTTCACACTCTATGGCGCTTATGAATACGCATTGCATGCACCTCTGCCAGGTGTGGAGTTCGATACGAAGACTGCAGAAGGCAAAGCCTTACAAAACAAGTACAACAATGGCAAAGCCAACGATTATCACGCTTTTGCATTGTCCGCCTCTACTAATGCTTTAGGCGGAGAAGTCATGCTGCAGACACAGTTTGCCTTCGGTAAGAATAAGAATGGTTCCGAACCTGACAAGGAAAACAAATTTAATTCCTTCTCCATGGGCGCAGCTTATTTCTACCACTTCTCTAAACGTACTTTAATGTACACACAGGCCGCATGGGGTACGGCTGGGAAGGCTTTGAAACACAGTACTGACGACCTTCGCGGTTGGAATGCCACAGTCGGTATTACTCATAGTTTCTAATCTCATAAAAGATTAGATAAGAACTTTCGGGGAGCTTCGGCTCCCCGTCTTCTTTATGGGACTTGGTCGCAGGAAAAGCTGTCTAGTGCCCCGAACTAATCGGAGAGGGATGAGGGGTTCGAGGAACCAAGAAGTTCGGGTCTTGCGCCAGGTTCTCCGATAAAGTCTTGAGATTGTTTGAGATATCTTTCAAATTGAGAATTAGCTCTCTGATGTTATAACGGTTATCTACTATCGCTTGGTCTGCACCGGAAATTGTCTTATTCAGCTGAGTGACGAGTCCCGATCCTTTAGTTTCATGAAGGGTAGTGTTTAATTTTTCCGTTGTTTTAGTGAGTTCTGAAAGCAATGAATTAACGCGCGCAACATCTACTTTTGAGAGGATCGAATGGCTGGAGTTGACGTAATTTTCTGCATTTGAGAGCAGCGTGTGCAGTTTATCTGGATCCAGCATACTGACTGTATTGTTAAGTGTTGTGAGGAGCTCCTTTGTGGACTGGGTTTTTACTGCATCCGGAGTTACATCATCAATTTTGGTCTTAATGTTTTGCAGCGTTGCCAGAAAATGCTGGATATTTTCCAAAATCTCATTAGTCAGACTGATGGTCGCCGGAACGTAGATATATTTCGGTTTCCAAGGCACATCTTTAATTTCGGGCGGATAAAGTGTCGGGTTTAAAAAATTAGCCGCAAGGTAAATTGTTCCGGTGACTCCGGCCAACTCCGTTTGGAACCGCAATCCTTTCTGAATGAGATCTGGCAGCTGCTCTTTGAGCTGATTTTCATCTATGTAGACAATCATTCGTACGACTGCTACAGACGCATCAGGTGAAAACAAACTGATGTGGTCATCGGGGTATACCTTGCTCGACAATGAAATTTCGGTGACTTTTCCGATATCGATACCCTTGAACTTGACCGGTGCCCCAGGGGAAAGGCCGTTTACCGATTCTGTGAAATAGGTTTCAACGATCGTTTTAGGCCGGAAATAATTTGGTGTGAAGACGGTGCAAAGCAGACCTATGAGTATTGCGATCACAATCACAATGCTCATGCCGACCCAAAAGTGAAATTTGTCTCTTGATGCACTCATCTTTCAAAATATAAAACCATTGCCTAGCTCATCATTATAGGAAGGTGACGGCGGTTTAAGTTCTAGACAACCCAGGTCGATCCCAAAAGTGAGAATAAATCCAAGGATGAGAAAGCTTTCTGCAAAACAGTTTCTTTTCTCTTGACTGCCTATAATCTTCGGCAACCAACTAAAAGCAGTGGAGACATTCAATGGAAACAATGCAGGAATTGTTTTATCGTGATCCGTACGCAAGAGAATTTTCAGCAACTGTTACTTCCTGTCGCGAGGGCAAAAAAGGATTTGAGGTTGTGTTGGACGACACCGCCTTTTACCCTGAGGGCGGCGGACAGCCCTCTGACGAGGGGACCTTAGGAGAAGCTAAGGTTATTTTTGTAAAAAGGGTCGGTCCAGAGATTGTTCACTATATAGACAAGCCTCTGGAAGTTGGGTCTACAGTGATTGGGAAAATCGATTGGGAACGCCGTTTTGACAATATGCAGAATCATACTTGCGAGCATATTTTCTCCGGACTTGTTCACCAAAAATATAAATTGGAAAACGTCGGGTTCCATATGGATCCGGACGATATTACCGTTGATTTCAGCGGTGAAATCCCGATGGAATCGATCCCTGAATTAGAACAACTGGTAAATCAGGCGATCACTCAGGATATTGATCTCAAAATTGAGTTCCCAACTGAAGAAGCCTTAGAGGCGATGGAATATCGCAGTAAAAAGGAATTGCATGGCGTAGTTCGCATCGTGACAATTCCGGGATGCGACCGCTGTGCCTGTTGCGGTACCCACGTTCGTCGTTCCGGAGAAATCGGAATGTTCAAGATCCTGGATGCGTCCAAACACCGAGGAGGAACAAGAGTTCGTTTTGTAGCCGGTGAACGGGCCAGGAGAGATTACGGATGGAGGGTAAAGGAGATAGCAAAGGTTTCTGCTTTATTCTCCGCTAAGCCGCATGAAATTGCTAAAGCAGCGGCAAATTTCATTGAAGAAGGAAAAGCGAAAGACCAGAAGAGTGCCCAAAGAACCGAAAGATATCTTCAGTTTGTGGCTTCCGGCCTTGTGTCTAGGAACGGTCTGGTGAAAGTTTTTGAAGAGGATTTGTCTCCTTTTGAGTTAAAACGTTTTGCCGGAATGCTGAAAGAAAAATTTCCCGAAAGTTCAATCGGAGTTTTCAGTCCGATAGAGGGCGGATTTAATTATGTTATTGCGTCATCAGATCCGGAACTCCCGAAATTCAGTAAATCCTTGAATGCCAAATTAAATGGGCGTGGAGGAGGCCGAGACGGAATGGTTCAGGGAACGTACCGTGTGGACAAGGAAGCCGTTGAAGAAGCTTTTGACGAGATATTTTCAAAATAAAACTCAAGTGTGAACATGTTCACATGTGTTTACACGTGCTGATTTTGAGTTGAGATACGTGCCCTAAAGAAAGTCGATTCGTAGAATGGATTTCGTAGATAGGTCATATGAAGTCGATGAAAACGACTAGAGGCTTGAGGAGGAAGAGATGGCAATTAGCGGATCAAACGATATATCGCTCTTGCAAATGGGCATCGGTTTATTACCGGTTGGGATCTCCCTGTTTTTATCCTGGAAGTACAAACTAGGTCTCTCTAAGTCGTTAATTATCGGAGTCGTCAGGGGTACGATTCAGTTGGTCGCTGTTGGATACATCCTTCTTTGGGCTTTTCGACAATCAGACCCCTGGGTGCTCGCTGCCCTTATCTTGTTTATGGTGGGGGCGGCTTCCGAGTCCGCTTTAAAACGCTTGGGCGGTCTCCAGAATGAAAAAAGTCGGAGAAAGTATCGGTGGATCCTGTTTACCGCGATTTTCTTGGGGGCAGGTTTAACGGTTTCTTACCTTGAATTTGTTGTAATTCGTCCGACGCCTCTTTGGGAAGGCCGTTACTTGGTTCCGTTAGCTGGGATGATTGTTGCTAATGCTATGAATTCGGCTGCTTTGGGCGTTGAACGTTTCAGAAGCGAGCTTGAATTGCGATCAGGGGAGATTGAGACATTGTTGGCGCTTGGGGCAACGCAGCAGCAGGCCGTGCTTAAAACGGTCCAGGTTTCTGCTTCTGCCGCGATGCTTCCCGCGATCAATATGTTGATGGTTTTAGGCATCGTGGCGCTCCCCGGGATGATGAGCGGCCAAATTTTAGCTGGTGAATCCCCCTTAACTGCTGTCAGGTATCAGTTATTAATCTGTTTTTCTATCGCTGCAACAGCGGCGATCGTGACTTGGGTCAGCATTCAGATGACTCAAAAGCTTTATTTCACCAAAAACGATCAGTTTATCCGTTCACAAGATTCCGGAGACTGACGAAAGAAGAGAAAAAACAGACGTCCTCGCAAATCGCCTCGGCGATTTCTTGACAATCTCCTTGTCATAAATGACAAGGAGATTGTCAATTGTTCTTACGTCAACGCACGGGGCGTTCTGTAGTACCTGTTAAAGAACGAATGCGCTTATAGATTTCATTACATAAACACTGGTAATTCCCGTTTTCAATACCTAAACAACAAGGCGGAGGCTTTAAGCCCCCGCCAGTCCTAGTATCTACGATTTTTTGATTTCTTAACTTGCTGTAGTAGAGCCGAACAGGTCTCTGACGGCGCAGTACAGCCTCATCTTCTTCTTCAACGATCCTGCCTCCTCATAAGTGAGAGGAGGAGTTTGCCCCACTATATTCATAATGTCTCTGACTACGGTATTAAATCCGCTGGTGCCGTAAAACTCTATTCCTTTAGCCGGATTGATCAGGGCAATAAGTGCATTGTTCAGGCCGTCGATGATTTGATCCGTAGTTGCCTTCTTGTTCTCCTTTTGGAGTTTGTACTCTAAGAATCGATGCAGGCACAATGCAAGGAAGCAAATTAAGAAGTGGCCTCGGATATGATTTTCCAGCCGGACGTAGACCGGACGGGCCCTGAAGCAGCTCTTCAGATGCCTGAAGCTATCCTCGATTTTCCATAGATTTTTATAAATTTTCACGACTTCCAAGGCCGGAGTCGATAGTGAGGTTTCAACGACGTGAATGCCGTCGAACTTGGATTGTTCCGCAATTAAAGCTTCGTCTATTTTGGCTGACTCTGCATCGATATCGACAACGACGTAGCTTCTGCCGCCTCTTTTAAAGCCGGCCTTGATGTCGGCCGGTTTAGCCACTAGATCCCGGGCTTTTCTGATTAAACGTTCTCTGTCTTTCTGGTCCTTCCTAGCGCGCGACGCTGTCCAGGTAATGATGTATCGACGCTTCAGGCTGCTCTTTACGGTTTTTCCCGAGGCTGTTTTTTGGTGATTTAACTTCACCTCCAGCTCTTTTACCTTCTCCCCAACAGGTTCTTCAAAGGCGTATTGAGGAGTGTCATATTTGATCGGACCGTCGATATGTATTTCTTTGTACCAGCCGTAGTCTATGATTTCACCATCTTCCGTGACTTTTGTCATCGGAATTCTGCCTTCCTCAGAAAGCACCTGCGCCTTGATGTCATCGCTGGCCCCTCTGATCTTGGAAGATAAAACATAGTTATCACCCAGCTTCAGCAAAGAATCGAGGTTCCCTTTGCTGTTAAGTCCCCGGTCGGCAACGACGGTAAAACTTTTGATGTTAAATTTTTTCTTTAGCTCATCGATAAAGGGTACCATTGTCGCGCCCTCTGCTTGATTACCTTTGTATAGCCCGTAGTCCAGGGGAAGCCCGTCCTTGTCCGTAGCTAAAGCCATCACCACTTGGACTTCATTAAATTTTTTATCTTTGGAGTAACCGAAGTCTCGAAGGCTATCGGCATCTGTGCTCTCAAACGCATAGGTTGTGATGTCATAAAGACAAACTGAGGTGTCTCGCTCAGGAACTTCTTTACCAATTTGTCGATTCCAGTAGCGAATAATGTCGGTTTTATGTTCACTTAGAACATCCAGCGACTTGTAAATATGATCAAGGCTGCTCAGGTCAATTCCGAGATACTGACGATGTCCCTCGATAGATGAACGGCGCTTGGAGGCAGGATTTAAGATTCTGAGCAGGACCAGATCTTTAGTAATTTTTGCCAGATCGTACTGGAACTCAGAGCACTTCTTAATGTAGTCAAATTTTGCATCGAATTTCAACCGGTCGTACAAGCGCTGAAGAATTAGGCAGCCGGCGCTTCGGGTTTCAAAGATGGCCCTGGTATCTAAACTTTGTTGTTCTAAAAGCGCAGCCAAATCGGAATTAAGGCTTTTAAGAGAAGAAGGGGAAGAGAGCAGCTGCCTGCTTTTGCAGTTTCGATTCATTTCATCGACTTCTTTCTGAATCTTCTCTAGAGCAAGAGGGTCCTGGGCCAATAAATCCTTCTTTTTGCCGAACCGCTTAACGATCTCTCGGACGGGATGATTGATTCCGGGCTTGCGGACGGAACATTCAATGTAGACGCTGGAATTATCCAGTTTTGAACTAAATCCAAGTCTGTAACGCATAGCGGCTCCTAGGCTGATCACAGACTAATTATACTACAAATAATACTCGAGATATAAAAATATTTTTAGTCAAAAAAGAGAGCCCACGGGGGCTCGCAAGGTTTTTAAGCTATTTCAGGTGTTGAAAACGGGAGTACCTGTTAAAGAACGAATGCGCTTATAGATTTCATTACATAAACACTGGTAATTATTAGCAGCTTGTTCGATAGAGGCAAATGGTGGGCGCTTACATTTTTTAGCGAGGTCTTTTTCCCACAAAAGTTGATCTTCCAATACTGCTTTTGGTTGTGGGCTAGAATTTTCTGCGGCTTGGACGGTTCCGAACAAAATTTGCTCCAGTCTTTGATACTCTTCTTGATGACAGAGAATTTCGTGGCTTTCTATTTTCCCTGCACGCCGTAAGCAAACTTTAAAGTTTGAATTTGTTTCAAGCTTCTCACCTTCCAACATGTCTAGGCGGTCTCTTGCAGCTTGGAGGTAGCAGGCCAAGCTAAGATGCTGCTGATCATTTTGTTTACGGAGTGAATAATCGCAGTGACTTTGACGCCAACTTTCCCATTGTGATTGGTAACGCTGAGCGGTAATTCTTTCCGACTCTGCCAACAGCGTCATATTTCTATCAAGTGCCTTTGCAATGGACATATCAAGACGCTCGAGTAACCGCTCTTGACAAGCCGTTAATTGTCGATCATTGACTGCTCCTTTACGACAGGAAATATATTGCTTGTCTTCCTCGAAGTCCGAGGCTGATACAGCAGAAGAAAGGGCCAAAATAACGACAGCGAGAGATAAGCTTAGGCGTTTCATAAAAAATCCGTTGCGTGCATCACAATTGCGAGATTTTATTGTAGAGATTTATGAAACTGTTCTCTTCGTTGATACTAATAATTTTTCCTTCCAGAAGCTCCGAATAAGAACAAGCCGCCTCAGGAAAAACGAGGCGGCTTGACGTAACTGTGATCGTTGCTTAAGTTATTCGCCGTTTAGAAGTACACCGGCATCCGGAACAAACGAAGCATCTAATGTCGAGCCTTCCGGCAGTAGTGAAGTGCCGGGGAGGAAAGGAACTGACATCGAGTAAGGTTTCGGATTGATACCATTTACTACTTCGAATTGGTAGTCTATCCGGTCTCCTTCAAAGAGGCGGTTAATGAGTTTGACTGCCAGACAGTTTTCCGAGGTGCCGATGTTGAGGTTTTCTGGTCGTACGATCAGGAGCGCTTTTCCCCCAATTCTTGGAGGATTTAGGACGCCCATTCGAGCTTTGACCCTACGGCCGGCAACATCGACAAGGCCGTACTTATCTTCAACAGAAACAAGCGTGCCGTAGAAAAGGTTAGCCTGCCCGATGAAATCGGCAACGAAAGGCGTTGCCGGGTCATCATACAAATGCATAGGCGTACCGATTTGTTCAATCTTGCCCTTGTTCATCACCATGATCCGATCGGACATGGTCAAAGCTTCTTTCTGATCGTGAGTCACGTAGAGGCAGGTCAATTTGAGTTCCTGTTGGATTCTACGGATTTCCGTTCTCATGTGCAGGCGCAGTTTTGCGTCAAGGTTCGAGAGCGGTTCATCCATAAGAATCAGTTGCGGTCTTAAAACCAGTACTCTGGCTAAAGCGACACGCTGCTGCTCACCGCCTGAAAGCTGGTTAGGGTAGCGATGCTCGGCTTTTTCCAATCCGACCATAGCAAGCGCT
>OGFW01002596.1_pt1 | contig 10752 bp, 10 predicted proteins | sample 1570991 | NCBI WGS metagenome assembly OGFW01 (sample SAMEA2582074, study PRJEB24529) | metagenome | biome: Human gut stool | place: China | collected 2011
TGAAATGCAGTCAGGGCGGCGAAGGCGGAGAGGGGCTTCTGCCCGGAGGAGGTCTCCGCGCCGGTCTCCGGCAGCAGAGCGCCGCTGGCGGACAGGACGCGGCCCTGATCGATGGTAAAGGTGACGGCGGCGTTGAACACCGGCGTACCGTTCCACAGGCGGACGGCCGTTGCAGTGCCGCTGCCCGTTTCATCCAGTGTAAATATCGGCGTATCGTAGGAAAACGCCTTGCAGAAATCCCGACAAAATGCTTCCGCGTTCTCCTGTGACAGAGAACCGGCGGCGTCAAAGCTGCCGGTATCCCGGAAGGCAGCGGCGCCCTGCTGGCTGGTGTAGGTGTAAATGCCGCCGCCCTGAGTGGTGCGCTCCAGATTATCTCCCAGAAGAAAGGCGGCGGCCTTTCGCTCCGCTGTCTCATCCCGGATCAACGCATAGGTGGAAACGGCGGTGTCCGTGGGGATCAGAGCGGGGTCCAGCGTCATGCCGTCCGCCGCGAACAGAGAGACCAGTTCCTGCTGCTGGGTGCGGCGGGCCACCCGCTCCTCATTGCCCCGAATGGCCAGAGACGTCAGTAAAAAGGCGTTGAGCAGCGCCAGAATCAGAATGATAATGTTTTTCAGGCGATAGCGTTCCGTAGCCGCTCAACTCCTTTCAGAAAGTGTGATGTCAATCCGTCAGCCAGACGGCAGAGAGCGGATAGACGCCGGTATCGGCATAGCCGATGGAAAGCTCGGCCCCCTCTGTCCTCCCGGCGATGGCCATAGCCTGCCGCAGCGGCAGCAGAGGCGAGGCGGAGCTGGCAGCGCTGTATTGCCGGGGACGCAGGGACAGAGCGGAGATCGTATTGCCGGAAAGCGTCACCTCAGCGGCAGCGGAGCCGTCCGCGAAGCGGATGGGAACGCCGCCGGACTGGTAGCCGAAGGTCAAGAAAGTCTCGGTTTCTGACTGCTGCCACTTCTGCAGATACAGCCGGGCATCGCCCTCCGGGATCAACTGATCCAACAGCTCCAGAACACCGGAGACGGCTTCCCGAGGCGTGGGAAGGCCCCCGGCACTTTCTACGGAGAGGACCGTTTCGCCGCCGCTGGTGTAGGAAAAGGTGCCGCTGCCACTGATGCGGATGACCCGGTCTCCCTCCACCACTACCTCCGCACCGCCGGCGTCGGTATAGCGGGAATTGGTGTGGGGGTTGAAGCCCAGAACGGAGAGCAGCGTCTCTGTGGAAACGGTGCTTTCCGTCACCGTCAGTTGGGGCAGCTCAGGGAGAGGGTCCGGAAACAGGGAGAGAGGGGCCAGATGCTGGCCGTATCCGCTGAGATCCTCAAAAGCAAAGGCGGTAACGCCCAGCTCAAAGTGATCCAGTACCTCCGTCAGGGTAGAGGGCTGCACGGCAGTGACGCACTGGTAATAGCGGGATCCGCCGTCCCACAGCAGCAGGACCACCTGACCGTTCTGCTCCGCTGCGGCCAGAGCGCGGACGGAAAGCTCACTTTCTGCGGTGATACCCATGAGGTCCGCCAGATAGGACACCGGCAGGGGCTCTAAAAAGTCACAGTAGACTGACGGCTTTCCCAAAGCCGACCGGAAGGCGGCAGCACTGGAATCCATCCGGCTGCGGGCAGACCCAAGAACCTCCCGCAGCAGTGTTTTGATGGGGGTGAAGCTCTCGCTGTCCGTGGTGAGGGAGATGCTGCCATACCGGCCGTATTCTCCGGTGACGGCCGCCCGCACCGGGGCGGACAGGGTATCGGAGGAGGGGGCATCGGAGATCTGGTCGCTGACAGGAGCGGTGAGCCGCTGCCAGGTGCCGCTGCCGGCGGCAGCGCCCAACTGGAAAAACTGCGTTCTGGAAAAGAGGAACAGGGACAGCAGCGCCAGAAACGTGATGGTGATATTTTGGATAAAATCCCGGTAGCGCATGGCCGATCCCTCCTTTCTGATAAAAGCTGAAATTACTGCTGAGCCGACGTGTTTTCTGCCGTATCCTCCGGTGCGCCGGGGGCGGGCTGGGGGATGGGCAGCTCCAGACGGACCGTGGTGCCCGGTCCCTCATGGGGGACCAGGGAAATGGTGCCGTGGTGCCGCTGGACGATCTCTCTGGCGATGGATAGTCCAAGGCCTGTGCCGCCGGATTCCCGGGAACGGGCCTTATCCACCCGGTAGAAGCGGTCGAAAATACGCTCCCTGTCCTTTTCCGGGATGCCGATGCCGTCATCCCGGACCTCCATCCAGGCGGTGTCGGGGCTGGCTCCTGCGGTGACGCGAATGTGTCCGCCGTCCGGAGTGTACTTGATGGCGTTGCCGAGAATGTTCATCATCACCTGTTCCAGACGGCTCCGGTCACCGGTGATGAGGGGCAGCTCTCCCTCCGGCACATAGGTCAGCTCATGGCCCCGCTGCTTGGCGTTGAGGCTGTTGGAGCGGACCACGCTTTCAATGGCGTCGTGGAAGGGGAACCGGGTGAACACCATTTCGGTGCTGCCGGCGTCCAGTCGGCTGAGGGTCAGCAGATCCTGAACGATGTGGGTCATGCGGTCCGTTTCCGTAATGATGATGTCCAGGAAATTGTTCTCCATATCCCGGGGAATGTCATCTCCGGCATCCCGGATGGTTTCGGCGTAGCTGCGGACGTTGGTCAGGGGGGTCCGCAGCTCGTGAGACACGTTGGCCACGAATTCTTTGCGCCGTTCCTCATTCCGGTGCTGTTCCGTCACGTCATGGAGCAGGATCAGAACGCCGCCCTGGGCCTTGTCGGAGAAGGGCGTGAGGTAGAGGGCCAGGGTCCGGTCTCCCACCACCAACTCATCTTCAATGTAGTTGGGTTTCTGGAGGGCCAGCACGTTCTGGAAGGGATGCAGGTCGCCCAGCAATTCCTCGTAGGTGCAGCTGGGATCGATGGATCGCCGCAAAAGCTCCGTGGCGGCGGGGTTGCAGTGGATGAGGTGCCCCTCCCGGTCAAAGGCCACCACGCCGTCGGTCATGTGGAGGAACAGGGTATCCAGCTTGTTGCGCTCGTTTTCCACGGCAGCCAGTGTGGACTGCAGGACCTCGGCCATCTCATTGAAGGTTCCGGTGAGAATACCGATCTCGTCGGTGGATTCCACCGGCAGCTCGCTGTCAAAATCACCGGCGGCCACCCGCTCTGCGCCGATGGTCAGCTTTTCAATGGGGCCCACCATGGTCTTGGAGAGCAGGAAGCTCAGCAGCACGGAGATCAGCAAGCCGATGATGAGGGCCTGCATGATGATCTGGAAAAGCTGGTTATTCAGATCGGATACCGTGTCCTTGTTATCCAGAATGTAGATGATGAAGGCGTTGTCACCGCCGAAGATGGGGATGGCCACATCCATGTAGTCGGCGGAGATATCGCTTTCGTCGCCTACGGTGGAGGCGTCCTTCCGTGCAACCGCGTTCCGGGCGGTCAGAAGGTTGGCGGACTGCTCCCGGGGCAGGTCGGAGGACTCGGCGCTGCCGGCCAGAAAGCTGCCTGCGGTGCCGTCCAGCACATAGTAGTTCCGAGTGCGGTAGTCGATGCCCAGCATACCGGCATTGACCTCCATGATCTCCTGAATACGCTCAGCGCCGTCCGGCTGAGCGGCGGCGCTGCGGAGGTCTGCCACAAACTCCCGGCGGTCCGCGCCGAAGGCACTGCTCATCTGCTGATAAAAGCTGTCGATATAGAAACTGGTGACGCTGGTGGTCAGGAACGCGCCTACCACCGCCATCAGGGATGTGATCAGCAGCAGGAGGATCAGCGTCAGCTTCATATGTAAGCTGCGGAACAAAAAATCACCGCCTTTATGGTGTTCAAAGGATCTGAAAACTGTACGGCCCGCCGTGTGCGGGGGCGGGCGCGTCCCGGAGAAGATCCCTGTGTCCTCTTCAAAACATGAGAAGAACGCGAGGAACGTCACCGGAGCCGGTGGGGATTACACCGCGAAATAGTACCCCACGCCTCGGCGGGGGAGGATGTATTTGGGGCTGGCGGGGTTTTCCTCGATCTTTTCCCGCAGACGCCGGACGGTCACGTCCACCGTCCGCTGATCGTCGCCCACGTAGCCGTAGTTCCAGACCTGCTCCATCAGGTCGATGCGGGAGTAGACCTTATTGGGATGACTGGCCAGGAAGGTCAGCAGCTCATATTCCCGCGTGGTCAGTTCCAGAGGCTTGCCGTCCCGGAAGACCTGATGGCTGTCCGTGTCGATGGAGAGGTCCCCTGCCACCGGCATGGCTGTGGCCGCAGCGGTGGCTGCGGCGGCGGTGTTCATAGCCGTGCGGCGGATGTTGGCTCCCACCCGGGCGATCAGCTCCCGCATGGAGAAGGGCTTGGTGATGTAATCATCGGCGCCGATCTCAAGACCGGACACCTTGTCGGCCTCCTCCTCACGGGCGGTGAGGATGATAACGGGCACGTTGTTGCCCTCCTCCCGGAGGGTGCGGCACACGTCAAAACCGATCATCTTCGGCAGCATCACGTCCAGCAGGATCAGGTCGGGGTTTTCCTTCCGGGCCTTTTCCAGGCCGTCGGCTCCGTCATAGGCCTCCACGGTGCGGTAGCCCTCCCGCTGAAGGTTGAAGCGCAGAATGTCTACGATATTTTTTTCGTCCTCCACAATAAGGATGGTTTTCTGGGCGTCCGTTTTCTGTTCCAAGGAAACGTACCTCCTATTATTTTTCTATTACAGGTTTAGCAGGACCTTGGCCCGCAGGACTGCGGCCACGGTCTTGGCGTCATCGATCTCACCGTTGACGCAGCGGTGCACCATTTCATCAAAGGGTACCCGCTCCACATTGAGAAATTCATCGGGGTCCAGCTGCTGCTGGCTGAATTTCAGCCCCTTGGCCAAAAACAGGTGCAGTGTTTCCCCGTAGCAGCCGGGGGCGGGCAGGAGCTTGCCGAGGGGCAGGAAGGTCTCCGGCTCCGCGCCGGTCTCCTCCTTCAATTCCCGCAGAGCGCCCGTCACCGGGTCCTCGCCGGGGTCCAGCTTGCCTGCGGGCAGCTCATCCAGCACCTTGCCAAATACATACCGGTACTGGCGGACCACCAGCACCCGGTTGGCTTCATCCAGGGCCAGGACCGCCGCGCCGTCCACATGATCCACCACTTCCCGAGTGGCTTCCTCGCCGTTGGGCAGGCGCACATCATCCACGTGCACCGTCATGATTTTACCCTCAAATACGTCCTTGCGGCGGAGCTTGACCTCCGTCAGATCCATGGGCATTTTCATTCTATCCACCTCGTTTAAAGGGCAGAGACCCTGCCTATACTGTATTCAGTTTATTATAGCATAGGCGTGTTGAATTGCAAAGGGCTTGTTTTTCTTGAAGTCATGGGAAAACTATGGTATACTGACTCACTGGAAACGAGGTGGTCCCCACGGAGAAAAAGGGAATCAAAATCGCGGCCCAGAACCGCAAAGCCTACCACGATTACTTCGTGGAGGATAAGTACGAGGCAGGCATCGAGCTGTGCGGCACGGAGGTCAAATCCATCCGTGCGGGCACGATGAACCTGAAGGACTCCTACTGTACTGTGAAGGACGGTGAGCTGTTCGTTCACAGTATGCATATCTCGCCTTATGAACACGGCAACATCTTCAACCGGGACCCGGATCGGGACCGGCGGCTGTTGATGCACAAGCGGGAGATCCGCAAGCTCCACGCTCTCGTCAAGCAGGACGGCTACACGTTGGTGCCCCTGAGCGTCTATTTCAAGAACGCCAAGGTGAAGGTGGAAGTCGGCCTGTGCAAGGGCAAGAAGAATTACGACAAGCGGGACGCCACCGCCAAGCGGGACGCCGCCCGTGAAATGGACCGGGCCATGAAGGCCCGCAGATAACAGATCAGAAAGGAACGAATGAATATGAGCAATCCCATCGTAACCATCACTATGGAGGACGGCCGCATTATGCGCGGCGAGCTGTATCCCGAGAAGGCTCCCAACACCGTCAACAACTTCATCTCTCTGGCTAACAAGGGCTTCTATGACGGCCTGACCTTCCACCGGGTCATCCCCGGCTTCATGATCCAGGGCGGCTGCCCCAACGGAAACGGCATGGGCGGCCCCGGCTATGAGATCAACGGCGAGTTCGCCGGCAACGGCTTCCGCCAGAACGATCTGATCCACGAGACCGGCGTGCTGTCCATGGCCCGCACCCTGGCACCCAACTCCGCCGGCAGCCAGTTCTTTGTGATGGTGGCTCCCGCTCCTCATCTGGACGGCCAGTACGCCGCCTTCGGCAAGATCACCGAGGGTCAGGATGTGGCCATTGACATTTCCCGTGTCCAGCGGAACATGATGAACGATATGCCCAAGAAGCCCGTGGTCATGGCAACCGTCCGGGTGGATACCCAGGGCGTCGAGTATCCCGCTCCCGAGACCCACTAAAATACTCCGAAAGGAGATCTGACCATGAAAACAGCAGTTATTACCGGTGCGTCCTCCGGCCTTGGCCGGGAATTTGTCCGGCAGTTCTATTCCGTATTCCCGGAAATTGAACGGGTGTGGCTCATTGCCCGCCGGACGGACCGCCTTCAGGAACTGGCAGAGCAGCTGGAGGAAAAGGGGATCAGCACCCTGACGCTGCCGCTGGACCTGTGCGACACCATGAGCTTTACCGCCTATCAGGAGCATCTGGTGGAGGAACAGCCGGAGATCGCCCTGCTGGTGAACAACGCCGGATGCGGATATCTGGGGAACATTGGCGAGATCGACACCGTTTCCCAGACCCGGATGATCGATCTGAACCTCCGGGCGCTGACTGCCATCACCAATTTGTCGGTGCCCTATATGGACAAGGGGAGCCGGATCTTGAACGTCAGCTCCATCGCCTCCTTCTGCCCCACCCCCCGGATGACGGTGTATTCCGCCACGAAAGCCTATGTTTCCGCCTACACCATCGGCGCGGCGGAGGAACTGAAGACGAAAGGCATCACCGTTACCGCCGTCTGCCCCGGCCCCATGGCCACAGAGTTTCTGGCAGTGGGTCATGTGGTGGATTCCCGGCCCTTTGAGCTGTTGCCCTACTGCGATCAGGTACAGGTGGCCGGCGGTGCACTGCGGGCGGCCAGAGCGGGACAGACCATCTACACCCCCAGACTGTTCTATAAGTTCTACCGTCTGCTGGCAAAACTCACCCCGGCCAAATTGATGGTCAAGCTGACCAAAACCTGAAACTGTCACGGAATTGTAACACATTCCGATATGGGAATGTGTTACAATTCCAAATAGCAAATTCTGCTTTCCTATTTTACAAACCAGCAGAGCGTTTGTGGAACGAAAGAGGAGGAGCAATGGAACGGATGAAGTTTTCGCCGGAAGGCGGAAACGGAATGAGTGACATTTGCTCCGACGACGGGGCCGTAAAGGTTTCGACGGGGATGGGGAAGCGGGACAAGCGGGCGGCGGCGCCGGACCGCCATAAAACGGGCAATTTTATAAATTAAATAACAACAATACTGTTGCTATTGCTGCTTAATTAAAGCAGCCGTCTGAACCGGAGAGGCCACAGGCCGGGGAAGGCGTCGTTGATGTGGCGTCCGTGAGGCGGGAAAGAGTTGACCTGCCCACGCATCATGACTCTACCAAACCGCAAAGTCTGTCAGGTGTCTTTGCGGGGCGGGAATTCTGAAACCTGACTGCGCCCGGAGAAAGTCCCGTGAAACTGTTTTCGGACAGGGGTTCAATTCCCCTCGGCTCCACCAAATTAGACAAAAGCTGTGTATAACTTATGTTATACACAGCTTTTGCTCTTTTAACAGGGCAAACACACAAATTTGGCCTGCAAACTGTGCAAAATAACGGCACGGGAGAAAATGAAATAATCTATATTCCTATGTTTTATCTCTTGAATGGGGTAACACATGGGAATTTTTGCTTTTAGGAGGAATAAAGCATGAGAATACCATATGGTTTTGAGTTGATCAGCGGCGGGACACTTGAAGTCAACAAGGATGAAGCAAATATCGTATCAATGATTTTTGATTTCTATATGGCAGGAGCAAGCTTGGGAAAAGTGGTGGATATGCTTCATTCAAAACAGATATCTTCTCCAACCGGAAAGTTGAAATGGACCCGCGCTACGGTAGATCACCTTCTTTCTAATGGCAAATATGTGGCTGTTGTCGGGTTGGAGAAATTCTTGGATGTGCAATTTGAGAAGGCTGCTCGCTGTAATATTGACTACGACAAGGATGGGGCACCGAGGAAAGATACGCGTTATGTGTCTCCTGCTGTGGTTCAGATTTAATTTGTCTTTTACAACTCTGAAAGTTATGCTACAATGACCTTGCGAGGTGATTGTGTGGCAAAGAAACTGAATCTGGTAGATATGTACGGAATTGGAGTTATGCTGGAATACCTTGTAGCTGAAGACAACCTTACCTGCGAGGAATGAGATCGAGTCATATTGCGAATTGCGCGGGAAAACGATATTGCCGAATATATGCTTTCGAATCTTGCCGGTTATGGAAGAAGTAAGCAAGAGGTGTTGAAACGGGCAGAGCGGAGGAAAAACTCGGAATTACAGGGCAAAAAGCAAGATGAGAGCTATATCTCTCTGACCGAGATTGCCCGAGCTCACAGCGAGGATGCTCCAGGATATGTGATACAGAGTTGGCTGAGAAATGGAAATACTTTAGCATTCTTAAACCTCTGGGAACAGGAGAACAATCCGAATTATAGTGAGGTCGGTTATGCAGAACTTTCGAAGAGAAAGAAGAATGCCTCATTTACGTTGACACCAAAGTTATGGATTGACCAAACAAAGGCAATCGGCATCGTTTCCAAGCAGGGAAAAAACGGAGGAACGTTTGCCCATCCGATGATCGCCTGCGAGTTTGCCTCGTGGATTGCCCCGGAATTCAAGATGCAATTACTAAGGTTGTCGCTGGATAAAACAAAATTGCGATGAGCAAATATCGGGCTGGGTTGCAGTTTCATATCGAATTTGCAGGAGAATGTTGAAAGAATTTATTGCAAAATGGATGGAAAAATAAACTGGTTGTTCATAGAACAGAAATCAAGGTTTAGCGGAGTCTCGAACGAGATAAATTCATCAGCCTGACTGATTCGCTAAAGCCAAGGATAACGATAAAACTTGATACATTATGGTTGATTTAGGCGGCACACTTATAAAATAAGTGGTCTATATATGATTGGTGGCAGATAGATGGGAGGACTATATTATGCCAACAACAATTGATAGCATGACAGGAGTAGAAATATGTATTGTGTTAATCCAGCCCATGTGTTGGCTCACCTTCCCAATGCACGGAAAGAATTAGATAATTGGATGGCAAGTATAGGATGAGCAAATAACAAAAAGGTTCAATTAGATGTCAAAAATCGTTGAATTCAGCGGATTGGCAGCTTCTTATTACATTATGTCGAGGATAAACCCCACGAGAACACAGAAGAAGGTGAAGTTGAGGTGAAAACAAATGGCCCAGAGTGATAAAATCCAACTGTTCGAGGACAAACGCATCCGCACCGCATGGGACGCGGAAAAGGAAGAATGGTATTTTTCCGTTGTCGACGTTGTCGCGGTTTTGACGGATCAGCCAGATGCCCGTCATGCCAGCACATATTGGGCGGTTTTAAAGAAGCGGCTGAATAACGAGGGCGCAGGCCAACTGCTTACAAATTGTAAGCAGTTGAAAATGACCGCTTCGGATGGCAAAAAGCGATTGACCGATGTGGCCGATACCGAGCAACTTCTCCGCATCATCCAGTCCATCCCGTCACCCAAAGCGGAGCCGTTCAAACTCTGGCTGGCGCAAGTAGGGCGGGATCGCATTGAGGAAACCATCGATCCGGAGCTGACCATCGAGCGGGCACTGGAAACCTATCTCAAGAAGGGCTATACCCGCGAGTGGATCAACCAACGGTTGCAGGCCATTCAAGTCCGCAAGGAACTGACGGATGAGTGGGATGCCCGCGGTGTTCAGAAAGGCGTGGAGTATGCTATCCTCACGGACGAGATTTCCCGAGCCTGGTCTGGCATGTCCACCCGGCAGTACAAAAATCTGAAGGGCTTGAAAAAGGAAAACCTTCGTGATAACATGACTACGCTGGAACTGGTACTGAATATGCTGGCGGAGGCCACTACCACTCAGTTTTCAAGAGATCGCAAACCAACGACCTTCCAAGAGAATTTGGCAGTTGCCAAGGCGGGCGGTCAGGTGGCTGGACGAACCAGAAAAGACATTGAGTCCCAGTCAGACACGCCGGTCATTACTGCTAAGAATGCCGCACAGCTTAATCATGTAGTGACAGATCTGCTGGAAGGAGCAGTCTCTGACACAACTGAAGAATCAAAAGACAAGTGAGTTCTGTGCATCAAGTTTTTCTTGCTGTCATACGACGTTTTTTTGAAAGCAAATTTCAGAAAATCTATAGTGTTGAGTTATGACAAAAGCCACCCCCATGGGGGGTGGCTTTGCTCTTATGGCAGCATTTGTATGCATTCTGTGAATATGGTATAATAGTCAAAAAGCAACCAATATAGTTCAAGAACAGCAAAAGGAGGCGTCGTATTATGAAAATCGAGCAGCTCCAGCAGCTTTTGCAAATCGTGGCAGAGGGCAGCATGAATGAGGCGGCACAGAAACTGTATGTTGCCCGATCCTCGCTAAGCACCTCTATGAAGAATCTGGAAGCAGAACTGGGCGCACCTATTTTTGAACGCACAACCCGCGGTGTAACGCTGACTGCCTTTGGTCGTGATGTATACCAGCAGGCTCAGGAGATCT
>OGFW01002602.1_pt1 | contig 10729 bp, 6 predicted proteins | sample 1570991 | NCBI WGS metagenome assembly OGFW01 (sample SAMEA2582074, study PRJEB24529) | metagenome | biome: Human gut stool | place: China | collected 2011
TTGATTTTTGGAGCGCGCAAAAGCGGATTTACGCCAAACTTACGCCACTTACGCCCAAAATCAAAGCGCACTATAAGGGAACAGAATCGGCATCTGCCATAAAAGCAGGTGCCGATTTTTGTATCACGAAAAGCTGATGGATGCTGCACACTACACACCGTCAGCTTTTTCGTTTACAGGGGAAAAAGTGGGTGGTATAATGGAAATAGATTTTTGTAAGAGCACCTTCATAGTCAAGACTATAAAAGAATACGGATAAGCATAAAACCGGTGGACGATATGAAAATTCTGGATAACATCACCAATACCGTTCGAGATGATCTGCGGGTGGAAATCAAAAAAGGCAGCAGGGTGTCTATTGCGGCAGCCTGCTTTTCGATGTATGCCTATAAAGAGCTGAAGAAACAGCTGGAAACCGTAGACGAGTTTGAATTTATCTTTACATCCCCCACGTTTGTGAAGGAAAAGGCTGAAAAGCAGAAGCGGGAGTTCTACATTCCCCGCATTTCCCGTGAAACAAGCCTTTACGGTACAGAGTTTGAAATCAAACTGCGCAATGAGATGACCCAGAGAGCCATCGCAAAGGAATGCGCAGACTGGATCAGAAGAAAGGCTACGTTCAAATCGAACACCACCGGCGAAAATATGGCTGGCTTCATGACGGTGGATTCCGGTGCAGCACAGACCGCTTATATGCCGATTGGCGGCTTTACAACGGTCGATATTGGCTGTGAGCGTGGAAATAACAGCTACAACATGGTCAACTGCATGGAGGCTCCGTTCGCACAGCAGTACATGAAGCTGTTCAATTCTCTTTGGAACGACCGGGACAAAATGCAGGATGTCACCGATGTGGTTCTGGAAAATATCAGCACGGCTTATGCAGAAAATTCCCCGGAGTTCATCTACTTTATGACGCTGTATCATGTGTTCAGCGAGTTTTTGGACGACATCTCAGAAGACGAACTGCCGAATGAGGCAACCGGCTTCAAGCAGAGCAAAATCTGGAGTCTGCTGTACGACTTCCAGAAGGATGCGGTGCTTGCCATCATCAATAAGCTGGAAAAGTACAACGGCTGCATCCTTGCGGACAGTGTTGGCCTTGGCAAGACCTTTACCGCACTGGCTGTCGTAAAGTATTATGAGAATCGAAACAAGTCGGTTCTTGTGCTGTGCCCCAAAAAACTGGCGGAAAACTGGAACACCTACAAGGACAACTATGTGAACAACCCGATTGCATCGGATCGGCTGAACTATGACGTCCTGTTCCACACAGACCTGTCCAGAAGTGGCGGAAAATCGAATGGCCTCGATCTGGATCGCCTGAACTGGGGCAACTACGATCTGGTCGTCATTGATGAATCCCACAACTTCCGCAACGGCATCGGTACGCACAGCAAGACGCAGGACAACCGTTACCAGCGACTGATGGATAAGGTGATCCGTGCCGGAGTTAAGACCAAGGTGCTGATGCTTTCGGCAACGCCGGTCAACAACCGCTTTGTGGATTTGAAAAATCAGCTGGCCCTTGCCTATGAGGGAAGCTCCGAGTATCTGGATGAAAGGCTGAACACCTCAAAGAGCATTGAGGACATCTTCAAGCAGGCGCAGAAAGCCTTTAACGCATGGAGCAAGCTGAAACCAGAAGAGAGAACCACGGATGCGCTGCTGCGGACGTTGGATTTTGACTTCTTTGAGCTGCTGGACAGTGTTACCATCGCACGTTCTCGGAAGCATATTGAGAAGTACTACAACACCAACGCTATCGGAAAATTCCCGGAGCGGTTGAAGCCGATCTCTGTTCGTCCATGCCTGACAGACCTGAATAATGCCATCAACTACAACGAGATTTACGAGCAGCTGATACAGTTGAGCCTGTGCGTCTATATGCCCTCCAACTACATCTTCGCAAGTAAGATCCAAAAGTATCAGGAGCTGACGCACAATAAGGGCGAGAATCTGACCCAGAGAGGTCGTGAGCAGGGCATTTGCAGGCTGATGAGTATTAACCTGCTGAAACGGCTGGAAAGCTCTGTATGCTCGTTCCAGTTGACCCTGACGCGCATCAAGAAGCTGATTGATGGTACGATTCAGTCCATTGACCAGTTTGAACGCTCCGGTCATGCCGATCTGGATATGTACGACATGACCGGAGACGATTTTGACATGGACGATGAAAATACTGGCTTTTTCACCGTCGGCAAGAAAGTCAAAATCGACCTTGCAGATATGGATTGGAAGAGTTGGCGTGATGAACTTCGGAAAGATGCAGAAATTCTGGAGCTGTTGACCTTTATGGTGGCAGATATCACGCCGCAGCATGACACAAAGCTGCAAGAACTGTTCAAGCTGCTGTCTGAAAAAATTGAGCACCCGATCAATGCCGGCAACAGAAAAGTGCTGATTTTCTCTGCATTTTCGGATACGGCAGAGTACCTTTTTGACAATGTGAGTACGTTTGTAAAGCAGAAATATGGGCTGAACACCGCCGTTATTACCGGCTCGATTGATGGACGCACCACGATCAAGGGCTTCAAGGCAACGCTCAACAACGTGCTGACCTGCTTCTCTCCCGTTTCCAAAGACCGGGATGTTCTGATGCCCGGTAGTACCACGGAAATTGATGTGCTGATTGCGACAGATTGCATTTCTGAAGGTCAGAACTTGCAGGACTGCGATTATCTGATCAACTATGACATTCACTGGAACCCGGTGCGCATCATCCAGCGTTTTGGACGAATTGACCGTATCGGCAGCAGGAACCAGTACATCCAGCTTGTGAATTTCTGGCCCGATCTGACGCTGGACGATTACATCAACCTGAAATCCCGTGTGGAGACCCGCATGAAAATCACCGTTATGACCTCTACCGGCGATGATGACCTTATCAACCCCGAAGAAAAGGGCGATTTGGAGTACCGCAAGGCACAGCTGAAACGCTTGCAGGAAGAGGTCGTTGACATCGAGGATATGTCGGACGGCATCTCCATCATGGATCTGGGACTGAACGAGTTCCGGCTCGACCTGCTGGATTACATCAAGCACAACGGCGATCTGGACAAGAAGCCCCGTGGACTTCATGCGGTGGTTCCAGCTACGGATGAATTGCCGGAGGGCGTGATCTTCGTTCTGAAAAACATCAATAACAGCGTCAATGCGGATAACCGCAACCGTATCCATCCGTTCTACATGGTCTACATCGGAATGGATGGGCAGATCGTCTGCGACTATCTGAACCCCAAAAAGATGCTGGACGATATCCGGCTGCTGTGCCGTGGAAAGTCTGAGCCGATCAAAGAGGTGTATGAACGCTTCAATCGGGAAACAGACGACGGAAAGGACATGGCAGAAATGTCCGAATTGCTGAGTGAAGCCATTGATTCGATCATTGATGTTAAGGAAGAAAGCGATATCGACAGCCTGTTCTCTGCGGGCGGAACAACGGCATTGCTCAGTCAGGTGTCCGGGCTGGATGACTTTGAGTTGATTTGCTTTCTTGTTGTGAAATGAACACATAGAGGTGAAAAACGTGCTGGACTTGCCTGTATCTACCGAGTTCAATAAACGCATCCCGAAGCAGAAGTTCTATGAGAACATCGCTGTCACCCCGGCTATGAAGAAAGCCTTTGTCGAGCAGATCAGGATCATCTACTGGCGCAATAAGATTGCGACCACTACCCTGAATCTGGCTGCTGGTGGGCAAGTGACGGAGATCGAGGTATTCGAGGTGCGGCTGTCTGTCCCGGAGCTGGACGAGAGTGTGCTGCGCCAGATCGACCGGGAAATTCCGTATCACATCCTATTTTTGCTGGAATACGAGGGCAGGTATCGTGCTGTCATCGGCTACAAGGAGGCTGCGGTGGGCAAGACGGCCTTTAAGGTTGACCGCTATTATTCTACAGACTGGTTGGACGAAGACGACCTGCCGGTGCATCTGGAAGGACTTACGCTGGATGCCGTATATGAGAATTTTGTGCGGCAGATCGCAGGCGATGCGCTTGGTGCAGGAGAAAGCACATCCCTGAAAGACAGCGTAGAGCAGCAGAAGCAGCGTGAGCAGCTGGAAAAACAGATTGTGGCACTGGAAGCTAAAATCCGTAAGGAAAAACAGCCGAAGAAGAAGTTTGAACTGGTACAGGAACTGCAAATTGTGCGACGGCAACTGGAGGTGTAATTATCGATAGCGAAAAGAAATTCATGCCCATTCTTCCCGAATCGTTGCAAAAGAGCATTGCTTTGACAGAAAATTTATCACAGGCACTTACACCATTTGTTGAACAGCAATCGCAAATTCAATGTGCAGCGGTGCCACTCATAAATAGCCTTCAACAAGTTGTGAGTAGTCCTGCAGTACAGGATTTTCAAAGAACCACTGCTATTTTAGCATCAAATTGTAGTGCTGTAACGCAGGCGGCTTCAACGTTATCCTCTGCAATTTCATCAGTTACGCTCAATGCTGACAGGTGGCTTCTCGCTAACAACACGGTCAATGCCTTTCAGAATCTATATGATAACAACTTCCTTCAATCCATTACACAATCAACCCAAAATATATTAGCGTCTTACACTGTTGCGGCAACTCAAATTGCAAATTCACCGGCATTGCAATGGATATCCAGTATTGATTTTTCTCCACTGCAGGCTGTCTTACAGAATTTGCATATTGAGGATAGCATTCTTGACTCGTATTATCGTAAAATTGATAAAATATGTCTGGCGGCATTATATGAATGCAAATGGTTCCCGTATGCAAGTTGGTCAGCAGATTTTGGGTTGGCTGAAGATATCTACAGGGTTTTGTTCTCTAGCAGAGGGTGCAGCAAGCGTAGAGAAAAGCGTATTGATAAACTGATTCTCAGTTATTACACTACTCAAGAACTAAAAGATATCAAACGTGAATGGAGAAATTCTGATCTCGCACCTCATATTAAAAAAATTCTTGGGCAAGCGATTGAAGCGCATATTAGAGGAGAGTATGCGCTATCGATAGCGTGTTTGTCAACTATGTGGGAAGGTCTAATTCACCATAAGTTACATATCACTGGCCGCTATAGTCAGAAGAAAACTGGTCAAGGGTTGGTTGCGTTGATAGAAGAAAATAATTTTGACCCCGTGTTCGGAGAATTTTATGAGAAGCTGATTGTTTGTGACTGTAATACTGTAGATGAAGTGGTAGAAGGTGTTCCAAACCGCAACGGCGTTTCACATAGCAAATACAAAAAGTACCCTAATAAAAAAGCTTCCTTGAATGCAATATTGATAACCGATTTCATTATACATTTGGAGCCGAAACAGGAAATGGAGGAGTCAGCAAATGGACAACCTTAAAATGCACAGCCTTGACGGTGTACAGCGCAACATTGAGCTGATCGGCAAGCTGTTCCCCAATGCAATTACCGAGGTGAAACGCAACGGCAAGGTAGAACATGCCATTGATTTTGACGTTCTGCGGCAGGAGCTTTCCGACTCCATCGTGGAGGGTCGGGAAGAGCGCTACCAATTTACATGGCCGGATAAGAAAAAGGCGATGCTGGCGGCCAATGCGCCCATCACGGCAACTCTGCGTCCCGTTGTGGCGGATAGCGTTGGCAAAGATGGCACTCCCGGTGGCTTTGACAGCGAGAACCTCTACATCGAGGGCGATAATCTGGAAGTGCTGAAGCTCTTGCAGGAAACCTATCTGGGCAAGGTCAAGATGATCTACATTGATCCTCCATACAATACGGGCAATGACTTTGTCTACGAGGATGATTTTGCACAGAGCACTGAGGATTACATGGGCAACAGCGGCCAGTACGATGAAGAAGGCAACCGTATGGTGACAAACACCGAAAGCAATGGCCGCTTTCATACGGATTGGCTCAATATGATTTATCCTCGGCTGAAATTGGCAAAGGATTTGCTGGCAGATGATGGGGTTATTTTTATTAGTATTGGAGATAATGAACTTTTCACACTGAAGCAAGCGTGTGACGAAATTTTTGGAGTTAAAAGTTTTATTTCTGTTGTAACACGTCCGACAGGGACACATACAGGTTTGACCAATAGAGCCATCGTAGGAGAATCTGATTATCTACTGGTATACTCTAAAAATTCTGAAAGTGTCTCTATTGACGGGCTTCCAATGTCGGATAAGGACACTAGAATATATGATATGAATGATGAGTTTGGGCGATTTTTAATTAGACCTTTACGTAGAACTGGTGGTGAAAATCGTCGTGAAGATCGTCCTAATATGTATTTTCCCATTGAAGCACCTGACGGAACAATAGTTTATCCTATTGGTCCAACAGGATATGAGAGCCGCTGGATATGTAATCCCGAAGGATATGATTATTTCAAAAAGGCGAATAGAATTTATTGGAAACAAGTGTCCGATGGGAGAACATTAAAGTGGCAAGTATATCAAAAATTTTATCTTGAGGATAAAAAACGAGCAGTCTCCAATTTGTGGGATGATATTGATGGCAATAAAAAAGCTACAAGAGATTTAAAAGGACTCTTTTCGGATTTTGATATTGGATTTGACTTCCCTAAACCCATTCAGTTAATTGAACGGTGTATTCAAATTTCTAACGATTCTGCAGCAATTATTCTTGACTTTTTCTCCGGTTCTGCTACTACCGCCCATGCCGTAATGAAATTGAACGCCGAAGATGGTGGACACCGCAAGTTTATCATGGTGCAGTTGCCGGAAAAGACGGACGAAAAGAGCGAAGCGTACAAGGTTGGCTATAAGAACATCTGCGAAATCGGCAAAGAACGTATCCGCCGTGCGGGCAAGCAAATTTTGTCTGCGGGGGGACAGCTGTCAATGGATGGAGTGCGGCTTGACACAAGCTCCACTCTCAACACTCCAAACTCCACACTGGATGTGGGTTTCCGGTGCCTGCGTCTGGATAAAAGCAACATGAAACCGGTTTACTACACGCCGGAGAAGATCCAGCAGCAGGACCTGTTCTCGCTGGTGGATAACGTAAAATCTGACCGAACCCCGGAAGATTTGCTGTTCCAGGTGATGCTGGATCTGGGTGTGCTGCTGTCCAGCCCCATTGAGGTAAAAGAGATCGCAGGCAAAAAGGTGTTCAACGTGGCAGACGGCTTCTTGCTGGCCTGCTTCGACCATGATGTGACGGAGGAGACTGTCAAGGCCATTGCCCAGATGAAGCCCTACTATGCCGTGTTCCGTGACAGCTCCATGGCAAACGACAGCGTTGCAACGAATTTTGACCAGATTTTTGAAACTTATAGCCCGGAAACGGTAAGGAAGGTGCTGTAATGGATTTTAATGGTATTAACTTACCTGATTTAACCCCAAGAATAGATACCTCGTTTATTGATGAAATGAATAGGCAAAATCAGGAAATGATTGATAGCATTACGCCACTGAACGAAATTCTTGCAGAGGAAATAAAACCAATACTTGAAGGAAATCAGAAAGTGGTAGAGGGACTTAATGATAACTATTCAAAACTTAACGATTTGTATCTGCTGAAAGAGAAGGAGCTGGAAGAAAGCAAACAGGAAGCTGAAAAAGCAAAAAAGTATAATACAAAGATGCTGATTATTGCCCTTGTTTCTGCGGGTATTGCGTTAGCTTCGCTTGTTGCTACTATTCTTATCGCTGTTCTTTAATGGTGAAAATGTGATATGGATGATAAAAAGAAAAAAGAACTTGCTATTCGCAGTTCAGCGGCAGAATATTTGACCTTTGTGGCTTCTACGGGTGAGAGCGATGCAAGCTATGAAATGCGCTATGAGGATGAGAATATCTGGCTGACGCAGAAGATGATGGCGGCATTATATGATGTGTCAAAGCAGACGATTTCCCAGCACATCAAACGCATTTATTCGGATGGGGAACTTACGCCGGAGGCAACTGTCAAGAAATACTTGACAGTTCAAACGGAGGGCAACCGTCAGATTAACCGCAAACAGGATCACTATAATCTGCAAATGATTATTGCAGTCGGCTTCAAGGTGAACAACCAGCGAGCGGTGCAGTTCCGCAAGTGGGCGGGGCAGATCGTCAAGGACCACACCATTCAGGGCTGGACAATGGATGTGGAACGGCTGAAAAAAGGCCACATGTTCACGGATGAATATTTTGAGCGTCAGTTGCAGCAGATTCGTGAAATTCGCCTGTCGGAGCGCAAGTTCTACCAGAAAGTGACGGATTTGTACGCAACAGCGTTTGATTACGACAAGGATGCCAAGACGACCCGGCTGTTCTTCCAGACGGTTCAGAACAAGATGCACTATGCCGTGCATCGCCACACGGCGGCAGAGCTGATCGTGGAACGTGCCGATGCCAACAAGGAGCACATGGGGCTTACCACATGGGAAAATGCGCCGGATGGGAAAATCCTGAAAGCGGATGTGACAATAGCCAAAAACTACCTGAGCAAAGAGGAAATGAACTATCTGGAGCGTATCGTGTCGCTTTATCTGGATTATGCCGAGCTGCAGGCGGAACGCAAGATCCCCATGAGCATGGAGGACTGGGCAAAGCGGCTGGATGGTTTTCTGGAGTTCAACGGCAACGAGCTGCTGACAGGTCCCGGTAAAATCAGCGCAGAGCAGGCAAAACTTCATGCGGAAACCGAATACGAAAAGTATCGTGTCATTCAGGATCGCCTGTATGAGAGCGATTTTGACCGGTTCCTGATGCTGGAGCAGGAGGTAAACCACAAAGATGAAGTTTAGTTTTAAGATTCAGCAGTACCAGACGGACGCTGTGGATGCGGTGGCACGGGTCTTTCAGGGTCAGCCATACAATGCAGGCGTGTCGTACCTGCGGGATATGGGAAACCTGTCTGCACAGCCGCAGCAGTTGAGCCTTGTTTCCAATGGGGATGATGCAACACAGGTGGAGTTGCAGGATTTGATCAACGATTCCGGTTTTAAGAACGAAGCGCTCCAACTGACCGAGCAGGAGCTGCTTCAGAACATCCGCACATTGCAGGCAGAAGCAAACATCCATCAGTCGGAAAAGCTGGTTGCCCCGCTGGGAAGATGTTCTCTGGACATTGAGATGGAAACCGGCACAGGCAAGACCTATGTTTACATCAAGACCATGTTCGAGCTGAACAAGCGGTATGGCTGGAGCAAATTTATCGTTGTTGTGCCGAGTATCGCCATCCGTGAGGGCGTAAAGAAGTCCTTTGAAATCACTGCCGATCACTTTATGGAGTGCTACGGCAAAAAGGCACGGTTCTTTATCTACAACAGCAGCAACCTGAATCAGTTGGATTCCTTTTCCAGCAATTCCGGCATCAATGTCATGATCATCAACACACAGGCGTTTGCAGCATCCATGAACGAGGACAAGAACGTGGAAGGCCGCAAGGGTGATGCCGCTGCGAGAATTATTTACACCAAGCGGGACGAGTTCGGCTCCCGCCGCCCGATTGATGTGATTGCAGCCAACCGCCCGATCCTGATTCTGGACGAACCGCAGAAGATGGGTAAAGAGGACTCTGCCACGCAGAAAGCCCTGAAGAAGTTCAATCCGCTTTTCACGCTGAACTACTCTGCTACCCACGCCAAGCAGCACAATCTGATTTACGTTCTGGATGCGCTGGACGCTTACAATAAGCGGCTGGTCAAGAAAATCGAAGTCAAAGGCTTTGAGGTCAAAAATCTGCGTGGTACGGACAAGTATCTGTATCTGGAAAGCATCATCATCTCCCCGAAGAATCCGCCACGGGCAAAAGTAGAGCTGGAGGTCAGCCACCAGAACGGTACGAAGCGAGAGTTCCATACGCTGGATGTGGGCGATAATCTCTATTACATCTCCGGGGAAATGGAGCAGTACAAGGGCTTCGTAGTGTCGGAAATCGACCCGATCACGGGCATTGTGACCTTTACGAACGGCGATACCATCCGCAAAGGCGATGTCACCGGCGATGTTTCCGAAAATGATATGCGCCGGGTGCAGATCCATGAAACGATCCTTTCGCACTTTGAAAAAGAGCAGGAACTTTTCAAACTGGGCATCAAGACGCTTTCGCTGTTCTTCATCGACGAAGTGGCAAAATACCGCCAGTACGATGAAGACGGAAACGAGCTGCTGGGCGAGTACGGCAAGATTTTTGAGCAGGAGTATCTTTCGGTTCTGAATGAGCATCGTACCCTGTTCGACCCTGCTTATACAGCCTATCTGGATTCAACCGATGTGCATGATGTCCACAAGGGCTATTTTAGCATCGACAAGAAAGGTCACAGCGTCAACAGTTCGGTCAAGCGTGGCTCGGATATGTCGGATGATATTTCAGCCTATGATCTGATCCTGAAAAACAAGGAACGTCTGCTGTCCTTTGAAGAGCCGACCCGATTCATCTTCTCCCACTCTGCCCTGCGGGAAGGCTGGGATAACCCGAATGTGTTCCAGATTTGCACCCTGAAGCACAGCGACAGCACCACGCAGAAGCGGCAGGAAGTAGGCCGTGGCCTGCGTCTGTGCGTGAACAAGGACGGAAACCGCATGGATGCGGAAGTGCTGGGAGATAAGGTGCAGGATATCAACGTCCTGACCGTTATTGCCAGCGAGAGCTATGCAGGATTTGTAGACGGACTGCAAAAGCAGACCGAAGCCGTGCTGTATGACCGCCCCCGCAAGGCCGATATCGACTATTTTGTTGGAAAGACCATCAAGCTCGATGGAAAAACAGTCAAGGTGGATGATAGGCAGGCACAGGCAATCTATCAGTATCTTGTCCGATACAAC
>OGFW01002604.1_pt1 | contig 10724 bp, 7 predicted proteins | sample 1570991 | NCBI WGS metagenome assembly OGFW01 (sample SAMEA2582074, study PRJEB24529) | metagenome | biome: Human gut stool | place: China | collected 2011
TGAAGAAGGAAATTGACGAGATGTGGACGTTGGTGTACAACCAGCTTGACCGTGCCGGAGAGGCTGTATTGACTCTTGACAAAGAGTTGGCTCAGCAGGTGATGGTTCGCGAGCGTAGGGTGAATGCCTTTGAACTGAAGATAGACAGTGATGTGGAAGATATTATCGCGTTATATAATCCGGTGGCGATCGACCTGCGTTTTGTGCTGGCTATGCTGAAAATCAATACGAATCTGGAACGCTTGGGAGACTTTGCGGAAGGGATTGCCCGCTTTGTGATTCGTAGCAAAGAACCGGTGTTGGATGCGGAGCTGTTGAATCGTCTTCGGCTGGCGGAGATGCAGGCTGAGGGGTTGTCCATGCTGGAACTGGCGAAACGTGCCTTGAATGAGGAGAGTATTGAACTGGCGGCAGGTGTCTTTGCCAAAGATAATTTGCTGGATGAGATCAATGCCGGGGCAACAGGTATCATTGCGGACTATATTACCGAACATCCGGAAGCGGTACATACGGGTGTGGACTTGGTCAGCGTGTTCCGCAAATTGGAACGTGCAGGAGACCATATCACCAACATTGCTGAGGAAATCGTATTTTTCATTGATGCCAAAGTGTTAAAACATCGTGGAAAAACGGACGAAAATTATCCGGAGAAGTAATTTGGGACGAATTTTTAAACAGAAATTAGGTCTCCTTAAAAAAATATCTTATATTTGACTCCTGTAACGGGCTAGTTACAGGAGTTTTTGCGTCAAATGATAATAAATCCAAAGATTTTTCAAAAAGATGTTATATGACATGTTTTATAATTTGGATAGTATCGGTAAAAGCCCCTATATTTGCACCGTTATCCTGAAAACAATCTTTTTACCTTAAAAAAAAACTAATACCTATTGAAAACTGAAAAATGGAGCTTTGTGAAAAGCCCCATTTTTTTATGTCCTTATTTAATGTCTACCAATCTACATTTTGATCAGTAATGACGGTATCATAAAAGATTGTGGTAACGTAAATACAGCAAATGAACTGATTCTTGTATTGCATATAGCACCGGCTTATAATTTTTAATGAACAATAGTTCTTGCTAATTAAATAGCTTTTAGTAACTTTGTAGCAATTTCAGACTTCCATGGAGATAGTTCTGAAAGGACATAGTTAACAAAGAGCGTTTAGGATATTATCTTGCATTGGAATCTGGACAATTTCATAAGGTGAAGATAATAGGCAAGAACGCTCACGTCAATGTTATATACCTATCTTATATGGATAGTCTATATATCGTTTGGCGTGGGCTATTGTTTATTATTCACCTTAGGCAGTCCAGAGCCTCAATGCAGTAATATTCAGTAGTTCCCACGCTTTTTGTACGTAGTAGCCAATCATAGGGAACTGGTTGGTATTAAATACAAAATATAAGAACCGGACAGTTTATCTACTTTGCCAATCTGTTTATTAAGAAGTGTGCAACTTTCCATGTTGTGTTCCTCGCACTTGCATCTCAATTATTAATGCTCTCTATTAGGGACGTAGAAGCATAAACAAATTATAAAATGAAAATACTAAGATTTATTGGAATGGCAGTAATTGCCGTGATTATGAGTGTAAACTTTGTTGCTTGTAGCGATGATGATGAAGACATTGATACAGCACAGCTGGAAGGAACTTGGGGATTAACCAACGATGAAGGCTACGAAGTGTATGAAGGGGAAAAAGAAAGCTGGAATGACCAATATGACCCTGCTAATCCAATATCTGATTGTGAAAAGGTGATAATATCTAAGATTGCTGATAATACTTATTCAGTGACTTATTATGATTATTACAACAACCAGTGGCATCAAAACGATATTGAAAAATTTACTTTAGATGGCAACAATCTGATTCCTGTGGATGGAGGAGGTACAGAATTTACTTCTGTCAAATTACTTGTTGTTAATTCCAGTCAATTGGTAGTTGAACAAAAAGAAACTGACGAAGATGGAGACTTTTACCGTAAAATGACATATAAACGTATGTAAATTTCCACCCTTTCGGATTATAAGGCAGCATTTGAAACATTCATCTGCTGCCTTTTTACCATCTCTCTTGTCACAGGTCTGTGTGTAATGTGAATTTTTTATGCTCTTATTTTCTATCCTCCTTGCTTATTCGTATCTTTGGCCCTTGCATTAAAGGAGTGCTTTTAAACGTAGAATAGTAAATCATGAAATAATAAGTAGAATTATGTTTTCCGGAATTGTAGAAGAATATGCTACTTTGGTGGCGCTGGTGAAAGACCAGGAGAATATACACTTTACATTTAAGTGTTCGTTTGTGAATGAGTTGAAAATCGACCAGAGTATTTCTCACAACGGTGTCTGCCTGACAGTAGTAAGTCTGACGGATGACACGTATACGGTGACTGCCATGAAAGAAACATTGGAACGTTCCAATCTCGGTCTGTTGAAGGTAGGAGATAAGGTGAATGTAGAGCGTAGCATGATGATGAACGGCCGTTTGGATGGGCATATTGTTCAGGGACATGTAGACCAGACTGCAACCTGCATTGATATCAAGGATGCAGAAGGAAGCTGGTACTTTACATTTCGGTATGCGTTTGATAAAGAAATGGCAAAGCGCGGATATATTACTGTTGATAAGGGTTCGGTGACCGTGAACGGTGTTAGTCTGACGGTATGTAATCCGACAGATGATACTTTTCAGGTGGCTATCATTCCTTATACTTATGAATATACCAATTTCCATACGTTTACAATCGGCAGTGTGGTGAATATCGAGTTTGATATAATCGGCAAGTATATCAGCCGGATGATTCAATACAAATAATATGGAATATACAGACTTTCTGCAATTGGTACTTTCCCGGCAGAGTGACCGGGCGTATGATAAAGAACGTCCGGTAGAAGCGGAGAAGTTGGAGAGGATTTTAGAGGCGGGTCGTTTGGCTCCTTCTGCCTGTAATGCACAGCCTTGGAAGTTCGTGGTGATAACTGACCGTGAATTGGCTTTAAAAGTGGGTAAGGCTGCTGCAGGACTTGGGATGAATAAATTTGCTAAGGATGCTCCAGTACATATCCTGATTGTAGAAGAGTCCGCCAATATCACTTCTCTACTTGGAGGAAAAGTGAAGGATAAGCATTTCCCGCTGATTGATATTGGAATTGCTGCTGCTCATATCACATTGGCTGCTGAAAGTGAAGGACTGGGATCGTGTATTTTGGGCTGGTTTGATGAAAAGGAGATAAAGCGCTTGACCGGCATCCCTGCTTCCAAACGTCTGTTACTGGATGTTGCGATCGGATATCCGGTAAAGGAGAAGCGGAAGAAGATGAGAAAGCCGCAGGAAAAAGTGGTTTCTTATAATCGTTACTGATTCTAAAAGAATAAATATTTCCAACTTGTAGAATAGCTATATAACAGAAGGCGTCGTTGGTTTTAAAGGAACGACTTCTTTCTTTAAAACCAAAAATGAATGTATTAGGTCGCTGATAGATAGTTTAATATAAAAGCCCCATATTTGGGGCTTTTATATTAATATACTTATTTCTTTTTTGACAACTCTTTCAGTAGATGATCTACTGCTGCTTTCAGTTGAGCATCTTCTCCTTTCAGGCTGGCTCCCGGTTCGTTGTAGACCAGAATGTCTGGTTGTAAAGTTTGATTTTCGAGATATTTTCCTTGCATATCCATACATCCTACCTGTGGGATACCGAATACGATAGATGGGTCAATCTGTCGTTCCCACCATACAGCAGTCATGGTTCCTGCAACGGGAGTACCAATCAATTTGCCGATGCCTAATGTCTTATATACGTATGGAGTACCGTGAGCATTACTGTAATTGTCTTCACAAGCTAACATACATGAAGGCTTCAGCCATTTGTTGAATGGGTCGCTTCCGATATATTGTCCACGTGGAACGAAACGCTGGTATTCTTTTCCGCTCAGAAGGGTAACGACGTCATCGTGCAGCCAACCGCCGCCATTATGACGGGTATCTACTATGACAGCTTCTTTGTTGCGGTAACGTCCCAGTAACTCGGAGTACATTTTACGGAAGCTCGGACTATCCATTCCTTTTATATGTACGTAGGCAATACGACCGCCAGATAACTCCTCTACTTTCTGTGCGCAACGTTTCACCCAACGTTTGTAGAGCAATTCACTTTGTGCCCCATAGCTGATAGCTTTCACAGTTTCTTCAAAACGCTTTTTGGTGGCCGGGTCATATACGGTAAGTATTACTTTGCGTCCTACCTTGCCTTCAAACAATGGGAAGTAATCAGCATTGGCTTCAATCGTTTTTCCGTCTACTTTTTCGATGATACATCCTGCTTTCACATCAGTTTTCTTTTGAGTGAAAGGACTCTGATCCAGAATTTCTTTGATTTTCAGTCCTGTACCACTATATGATTCATCATAGAAGACGCCCAATGTAGCGGTAGATAATGCACTGCCTCCACCTGCATAACGGGCTCCCGTATGTGAGGCATTCAGTTCTCCGAGCAGTTCGCTCAGCATTTCAGCAAAGTCATAATTATTATTGATATGTGGCAGGAAGCGTTGGTAAGCTTCTTTATATCCTTTCCAGTCGGTTCCTTGAAGGTCTGCGACATAGAATTTATCATTTACCTGTTGGTAGACATGGTCGAAGATATATGCGCGTTCGCCATAAGGACGATAATCGAAGAAGGCTTCAAATTCAATCGGAGTGACTTTGCTGCCGGCGATTTCGATTTTCTTTAGTTGGCTTCTTGTGCACATAAAGATGTTCTTACCTTCTTTATCGGGGATCAATGCACCTCCACCGACTCCTTTGAGCAATATTTTGGTGGTATTTTCTTTTAATTTATGTTCCCACAAATCATAGTCACCTTCGAAAGCTGCCAGATAATAGAGTACATCGCCTTTCGGAGTTAGTACTGCGTCACTAAGACGGGAAGAATTGACTGTCAGGCGGACAATGCGATCGAAACGATTTTCGAGGTCGAAGGTCAGCGGCTTGACTTCTTCTTTTTTCTTGTCTTCTTCTTTCTTGGTATCTTTTGTTTTAGCGTCTTTCTTATCTTTCTTCTTTTCAGCTTTCTCTTTCTCCTTCTTGGCCTTTTCTTCTTTCTCTGTTTTTTCAGCCTCTTCAAGTAGGGCGAGGTCCTCTTTGCTCATGGTGAAACGGTTGTATGCATCTACATCGAAGAACATGATATAGGTATCGCTTTCGCTTCCCCAGCTACCGTGACTACGGTATCCGGAACGGTCACTGTTCCATATCATGGCTTTTCCACCCAATACCCATTTGGCATTGGTGTCGCTGTATCCGCTTTCGGTAAGGTTCACCATTTCTCCTTTTCCGTCAGCTTTCAACAGTACCACATCTTTATTATTCCAGCCGCCTATACCAATAAAATCAGAGAGAATCCATTTACTGTCGGGACTCCATTGGAACCATTGGTCACCGTCTGCATAAGAATACTGGTATTTGGCATCCATAACAGTACGTACAGCTTTGCTTTTCAGATTGATAACACGAATAGCCGTACGGTTTTCAAGGAAAGCAATCTCCTTTCCGTCAGGGCTATACTGTGGTTGGAAAGAAGCGATGTTAGATTTAGTCAAGCGTTCTTCTTTCAATTCGGTGGCATAAGTGAACTGCTTTTCTTCTTTACGTACGATCGTTGATGTGTAAAGTTGCCAAAGTCCGTTACGTTCCGATGAGTAAACTAAAGTACGTCCGTCGGGGGCAAAACTGATGTCACGTTCCTGGTCGGGAGTATTCGTAATTTGCTTCGTTGTTTTGTAGTCGATAGAAGTGACGTATACATCACCGCGCATGATAAATGCCACTTCCTTACCCTTAGGAGAAACGGCAATGTCAGTTGCGCCGTACGATCTGATCTGGCGGATGATGTCTTTGTCTATCTTATCCGACAGGATAGTGATATTTACTTTTTGTGGCTGTCCGCCCGGAACAAGCGTGTAAATCTCGCCATTATAGCCGTAGCATAATTTACCTTCGCTTGCCATACTCAGAAAGCGTACCGGATGTTTGGTGTGGAAAGTGATTTGCTTGGAAGTATTTGTTCCAGGGGTACGTTGGAAGATGTTGAACGAACCTTTTTCTTCACTCAAATAATAGAATGACTTACCGTCGGGAGCCCATACCGGTTCACGGTCTTCACCTCCGAAAGTGGTTTGCTTCTGGTATACGGGCGTCTTTCCGGGAGTATAGCTCCAGATGTCACGGGCGATAGGGGATACCTGATGTTTACGCCAGTAGTCTTCATATCCTTTTTTATCCTGATAAAGCATAACTCCTTCCTTATTAATAGAGATACACTCCATAGGCATGGATGAAAACATGGTGGGACGTCCTCCTGTAACGGCCACTTCGTATATCTGCTGGAATTGTCCCGAGGGAAATCCGGCATCCTCGGCAGAAGGGGCGATATTAGCTGTGAACAGGATATGCTTGTCGTCTTTATAAGCGACAGGCTTTTCGCTGCCGGAATGAGTGGTCAATCGTTGGGGGACTCCTCCCTCTTTGGCGACAACGAAAACATCAAGACTCCCCATGCGGTCGGATGCAAAAGCTATCTGCTTTCCGTCGGGACTCCATACCGGAGTGGTGTCAAAAGCCGGATTCGTGGTGATTTGGGTGGCACGTCCGCCGGTTGACGGTACTGTGTAAATGTCTCCCTTGTAGGTGAATGCAATGGTTGTTCCGTCCGGAGAAAGAGCGCAATAGCGCATCCATAGTGGAGCTTCTTGTGCCGCAATTGTTCCTGCAAAGCAGAGAGCAAATGCACTTAGTAGTAGTTTCTTCATTTTTCTTTATTATAATTGTGTTAATTCATTTCTAAAGGTCTAAGGGGGCGCTATTTATAAATCTTTGAGTAGTACTTTACTTGCCTTTTTATAGTATTCTTCTCTCGATTCTGTCAGCACCTTCCATTCATCGCTAAATTCTTCGTCTTTATCAATCTTGAAATTCTCGGAACCGTATGTGTCCAAACGATCAAGCAAAATTGCTACATTTAATTGGTTGATATCCATAGAAGGCTGATAACCGATATCTTCACTTTTTTGGTCGGTTACTACCTCATGTATCAGGTCTATTTCCTGTAATTGATAAAGTACTTGGTTCGTCAGCCGGATGGGTATCTGATGTTCTTCCGATATTTCTGCCGCCGTATAAGGAGGATCGTTCTTTTCGAACCGTTTGGCGATGAGTGACATAATCAGGATAGAGATAAAATCCCGGTAACGCCTGCTGATATTACGTGTGTCCTGGTCGAAGCTAAAACTGCGGATGTTCTGTCCCGCGTATGCCAGTTCAGCACCGAACAGGCAGATAGTCCAGGAAATCTGTAACCAGAGCAGGAATAGAGGAAGTGCGGCAAAGCTACCGTAGATAGCATTGTATTTTGATACCCACAACTGGCTGTTGATATATAGGAACTGGAAAGCCTGATAAGCGGAGCCGGCCAGAATACCGGCAATAAGAGCGTGTTTGAATTTTACTTTCGTGTTCGGCATGAAAATATACAGCCCGGTGAACATCATCCATGTGAGAACGAAGGGGATAAGCCGTATCATGAACTTCATGACAGGAGCAAGCAGGACGAAATCATCCATTTGTTTGAGTATGGTACTCATAAACAGGGAAAGTCCTCCGGAAACAACTATCAGAATCGGCATCAACAGGAACATGGAGAAATAATCCGTAATCTTGCGATACATGGAACGTGCTTTCTTTACTTCCCAGATACGGTTGAATGTGATTTCAATATTGCTGACCAGATTGATGACCGTCCATAACAACATCACTAAACCTACTCCGATGAAAACACCTCCTTTGGTTTGTGAGAGATAGGAATTGACAAAAGAGAGAATGGCTTCTGTCGTTTCTATATTTCCTCCGAAGCCGTTGCGGAACTGGTGTTCCATTAGGTTGTCGAACCCGAAGCCACGGGCTACGGCAAATAAAATGGCAAGTATCGGCACAATGGCGAGCAGCGTGCTGTATGTCAGCGCAGAGGCCTTGTTAGCCATTCGGTCTTTGGTGAACCGGTTGATACAAAGATAGATCGTTTTTATAATATTGTAGAGCGAGAACTTAGTTCTGGTCACTTCGTCTTCCGTGATGCGCCAAATGTCATACGTAAGAAACTTCCATATATCAGTGATTTTCTTCTTCATGGCTCAGGGTTTTAAAAAGAAAAAGCAGTCAGCCTATAAGCCGAGTTCTGTACCTTATATAAATAAGGTGTCTGTCATTTATCTGAGTGACGTGTCACCACGGCACTTTAGCGGTCTACCCTCCGACATGGAGCGAGCAACTCTCATAACGCCGGTTTACATGACCTTACAACTCCTAAGACGTACAGCCCGACATGTCACCATGCGGCTGGTGGGCTCTTACTCCACCTTCTCACCCTTACCTCTCCCCGAAAGGAATGGCGGTTATTTTCTTCTACGTTACTCTACCCTCACGGACAGCTTTCTGTTAGGAAGTGGGACGCTCTGTGTTGCCCGGACTTTCCTCATACGCACGAGGCGCAAGCGACAGACCGACCAACTGCTTTATAGGGTACAAAGATACGGAATATTAATGAAGAATGAAGAATGAAGGATGAAGAATTTGTTGTGCAGTGTGCGGATGCAGTACGGATGAATCCTTCATTCTTCATTCTTTACCCTTAATTATCTTAAAAACATGTATCTATTTCGGAATAAATTCGTAGCTTTGCTATTAGTAATAACCCCCAAATCCTTTTGGCCAATGAAAAAGTTATCCTCTCTTTTTTCTTTATTTCTGTTAATCCCGCTTTTTGCTGTCGCTTCGGAAGTGGGTGACCGTACAATACCTGCAGAAGTGGCGCAACTCGCTGACAGTTTGAAACAAAAGTTTGCACCGGACAAGCGCGTGGCTTTGTTCGATGTGGATTACTCTTTCTCCGGAAAGAATGTGATGTTGCGTGGTGTCACCACTTCGGCAGAGGCAAAGACGGCTTTGCTGGATGGTTTGGCAAAGAAAGGATATGCGGTGATGGATTGTCTGCAAGTGCTTCCGGATGAGGCCGGACTTGAAGGCAAGACGTATGGCATTGTCAATGTGTCTGTGTGCAATCTTCGGGTAGCCCCGGATTTCTCTTCAGAAATGATGACGCAAGGCTTGATGGGTATGCCGGTGCGGGTGTTGCAGCGCGACGGCTGGTACCGTATCCAGACACCGGACAACTACATTGCATGGGTACACCGAGTAGGCATACATCCCGTCACGCGGGAAGAGCTGACCGCTTGGAACAATGCAGAGAAAATAGTGGTGACTTCGCATTATGGCTTTGTCTACTCACAGCCCAGCCAGGCATCGCAGACCGTCTCTGATGTTGCTGCAGGAAACCGCCTGAAGTGGGAGGGGACAAAAGGTGCCTTTTATAAGGTGGCTTATCCCGACGGCCGTCAGGGATATATCTCCAAATCCATCTCCATGCCTGAGAAGAAATGGCGTGCCACCTTGAAGCAGGATGCCGCCAGCATTATAGCCACGGCGCATAGCATGATGGGCATCCCTTATCTTTGGGCTGGCACTTCCTCCAAAGGGGTGGATTGTAGCGGCTTCATGCGCACCGTTCTTTTCATGCACGACATCATCATTCCGCGGGATGCTTCCCAGCAGGCATACGTGGGCGAGCATATCGATATCGCTCCTGATTTCAGTAACCTCCAGCCGGGCGATTTGATTTTCTTCGGGCGCAAGGCGACGCCGGAACGCAAGGAACGTGTGGTACATGTCGGCATGTATATCGGCAACAAGCGTTTCATCCATTCGCAAGGCGATGTGCGCGTCAATAGCTTCAGCCTCGACGACGAGCTGTTCGATGAATACAACCTCGGTAGACTGTTGTTCGCTACGCGCGTGTTACCTTATATAAATAAGGAGGCGTCGCTCAATACAACGGAAACGAATCCATTTTATTCAATGTAATAATGTGCTAATGTGCCAATATGCCAATGACCTGCGGCGTGACGGTGCAAACATAACGTAGCATATACATAGCGCAGTCCATTGGCACATTAGCCCATTAGCATATTGGCACATTTAATACACACACAATTATGTCAAACAGAAGAGATTTCCTGAAAACCGCCGCTTTTGCCGCACTCGGCTCAGGCATGGCAATCAATCATGTATTTGCCGGAGGAAATGACGCTCCTTCCTTGTTCAACGTGAACAGTAGGGCAGGTGTAACCCCCAAAATGAAACTGCGTTTCTTCCCCTATGAACTGAAATTGCGCCATGTCTTTACAGTGGCCACCTACTCGCGTACTACCACTCCCGACGTTCAAGTCGAGATAGAATATGATGGCATTATCGGTTATGGTGAAGCCTCCATGCCCCCGTACCTGCAACACGAATTAGGCACGATGGACAGTGTACTGGCTTTTCTGAAGAAGGTGCAGGATGTTATCGGCCAATTCTCAGACCCCTTTCAGCTGGAAGATATACTGGCTTATATAGACAGCCTCTCGGCAGGGGATTCCGCTGCTAAAACTGCTGTGGACATCGCCTTGCACGACCTTGTGGGCAAACTGTTGCAAGCCCCTTGGTATAAGATATGGGGTTTGGACAAGGAAAAGACTCCCTCTACAACTTTCACCATCGGTATTGATACGGCCGACGTGGTGCGTGAAAAGACGAAAGAGTGTGCCGACCGGTTCAATATCCT
>OGFW01002607.1_pt1 | contig 10701 bp, 10 predicted proteins | sample 1570991 | NCBI WGS metagenome assembly OGFW01 (sample SAMEA2582074, study PRJEB24529) | metagenome | biome: Human gut stool | place: China | collected 2011
GTTGGTGGAAAGGTTCACCTGCAGCTGGATGCCGGTGCCGCCGCCCGGCGTGGCAACGGTGACGGTGTCCCCCATCAGGAACACCAGCCCGTCGTCGCTCTGGGCTTTGATGCTGCAGCGGGGGTAATCCGGTGCCCACTTGCCAAAGCTGAGCCAGCCGGTCCAGGTGTTCCCGGCATAGACCCGGCAGCGCACCTCGACCATGGTGTTGTGGGGGGCGCTGGCGTTCCAGCTGACGTTCAGGTTGCAGAAGGCCGGCATGGCGAACTCCGGGGTGGTATAGCTGCCGTAGGGCAGATAGCGGCCGGCGGAGGAATCCAGCACCACCGCGCCGCTTTCCAGCGCCACATTGTCCAGTGCGCCCCGGGAGAAGGTCTCGGTGCCGTGCAGCACCAGATTGTTCCGTTGTTCCATCCGCACTTCTCTCCTTTGCGCGCTGTGGACGGCGCAGTGTTATTCTTCGGGGGTGTCCTGGCCGCGCTCGGCGCGCAGCTCCTTTTCCAGCTGGGCATCGTGGAGCTTCTGGATGCTCTCCTCAATGTGGAACACCCGGTTCAGGTCGCCGTAGACGATCTGGCAGCAGATCTCGCACTGGAACCAGAAGCCGAACACCAGCATCAGCAGCAGGCCCAGCGGCATGCACAGGATCACCAGGCCCCAGAACAGGATGGTGACCAGCGCCGCGGCCAGCGCGTGGGGCAGGAACGCGATCATGCAGTTCAGGCTGTTTTTCAGCGTCAGGCGCAGGGGCTGATCCAGCAGCACGATCTGGGGCCACATGTAGGAAAACAGCATGTGGAACAGCACAAGGTTCAGCACCGTGGCCACCCACATGGGAACGCCCACGTTGGTGCCGTGGTACAGCATGTTGAAGCAGAAATAGACCAGGAAGATCTGCACCGTGACGACCACGCAGTACAGGATGCCGGGCAGGATGCTGGCCTTGAAGTTCTGCCGGAAGGCCCGGCGGTAGGTCGTCCACCAGTAACCGGCCTCGTCACGCAGGGCACGCAGCACGGTGTCGTACATGCCGGCCAGCGCGGGGCCTGCAAGGATGCCGCCCGCAATGGCGCTGACGATCATCACGGTCAGGTTGTTCATCAGGAAGCCGATGTACACCAGGCAGATCACCGGCAGAAAGCCGATGCAGGTGAGCAGGTTTGCAAGGAACATGCCGCTCATATCGCGGCCCACCAGCTCAAAAAAGCGGCCTACGCCCGTTTTGCGGGGCGTGTCCTTTTCAACGCCCGGCCCGTCCTTGAAATCTTTAGAAGAAGGAAATAAACCCATTTGTTCCGGAATACCTCTCTTTTGTAATGGGCAGCAATGCCATTGTGCTACCTTTCTGCTTATAAATATACCCGGATTTTGTGGATTTTGCAAGCTAAAAAGCACGTATTTGTAAAAAAAGTGTGTTCTCTCCCATTTTGCCCCAAAGTATGTTACAATGATACTGGCCTTTTGGGCCGGAAGGAGGAAAGGAATTTGAGCATTTTACGCACCATTGCGTTATTCGTTTATCTGTTTGGCTATATGATCGTGCACTATGCCACCCTGCGCCGGGCCGAGCGTGCCCTGGCTGCCGGGGATCTGGACACGGTGGAGCGGATCGTCAAGGCCAACATCCCCCGCTGGAGCCGGGGCATCCTGCATGTCACGGGGGCCCGGATGACCGTGGAAGGGCAGGAGAATATCCCGGCGGGGCCCTGCGTGTTCGTGGGCAACCACCGCAGCTACTATGATATCCCCATCCTGCTGACCGCGCTGGACGCGCCCCACGGCATTCTGGCAAAGGAGGAGCTGGAAAAGATCCCCCTGCTCAACCGCTGGATGAAGCTGCTGGGCTGTGTGTTCGTCAAGCGGGATGACATCCGCGCTTCCGTCAAGGCCCTGAACGATGCCACCGCCATCGTGGAGAGCGGCCGGAGCTTCGTCATCTTCCCCGAGGGCACCCGCTACAAGGGCGAAGAGGGCGGCGCGGGCGAGTTCAAGGCCGGTGCCTTCCGCATTGCTATCAAGACGGGGGTGCCCGTGGTGCCGGTGGCCATCTCCGGTGCGCGGGGCCTGTTTGAGGGCCACGGCCTGCGGGCCACGCCCGGCGATATCCGGGTGCGCATCCTGCCCGCCATCCAGACCGCAGGCATGAGCAAGGCCGAACAGAAGCAGCTGCCCGATGCCGTGCGCCAGACCATTCTGGCCCAGCTGTAAGGAGAACTATGGCAAGCTATCGTTATGAGCGGGATATCGACCCCGCAGACCTTACCCCGCGGGCGGAAAAACAGTATACCCGCAAAGAGCGCTGGGCCAACTGGTGGGATTATAACCTCAAGTGGGTCCTCCTGATCGGCATTGCAGCGGCTTTTGTGGCTTACAGCTTCATTGGGCAGTATTTCTTTACCACCAAGCCCGATTATAATGTGGCGGTGGTGGCCCCCTACTATCTGCCGGATGACACCGTGACCGCCCTGCAGGAGCAGCTGGCCCGGTACGGCGAGGACCTGAACGGCGACGGCAAAACGGTCGTGACCCTGAATGTCTACACGCTGGATTATTCTGCCGGGGACACCCAGACCGAGAGCGATGCCTACCTGACCATGGCGGGCACCACCAAGCTGGCCACGGATGTGGCGGGCGGCCTGAGCTCGGTGTTCTTGCTGTATGACCCGGCGGGCTTTCAGGAGAGCACCGGCTCCCTGCGGTATCTGGACGGCACCCTGCCCGAGGCCGGAAGCGACAGCGACTGGTGGAACATGGTCTACCGCTGGACGGACTGCCCGGTGCTGGCCGGGCTTGACCTGGGCGAGTACCGCGCCGACACCACCCACGCCCAGGGCGGCGACAGCCAGACCTATCTCGCGGATTTCTATGTCGGGATGCGCGGGGCCTGGAACACCGGCACTGAGGAGAACCTTGCGGGCGGCGAGGAGCTCTGGCAGGCACTGACCGCCGGGGCAGTCTCCACCGTGGAAGCGGAGGGGTGAGCCGATGCGGTTCCGTATCCTGCGCCGGGAAAAAGGCGCGCCCCGCCGCCCGGCCACCGCGCCGGAGCCGCCTGCCGCGGCTGTTCCGCCCCGTGCCGCTGAGCTGGAAAACCCCTATGGGAGATACTATGGAACGGCGCGAAGCCGGGAAGATCTGAAACGCTGAAGAGGTGCTGCCACGGGCGGCACCTCTTCAATTCTATTCGCTTTTTGCAGGTGCTAGTTGAAAAGTTATCCACCCTGAAACCCTGCGCCCTTTGTTGTTTCTGTGTCCGAGTTATGGTATACTAATCCAGTATCACGAAATGCAAAGGATGTGGAATGATGGACGCACTGGAACAGGCCCGCCGGGAGATCGACACGGTGGATGCCCAGCTGGCTGCCCTGTTTGAGCGGCGGATGAAAGCGGTGCTCAGCGTGGCGGAATACAAAAAGGCCCACGGCCTGCCCATCTTTGATGCCGCCCGCGAAAAGGTGGTGCTGGACAAGGCCGAAGCGCGGATCGGGGACCCGGCCCTGCGCCCCTATTACCGGGATCATGTGCAGAACATGATGGACGTGGCCAAGCAGTACGAGGCTGAGGTGCTGGGCCGCAACCGCGCTGCCTATCAGGGTGTGGAGGGTGCCTTTGCCCACATCGCGCTCCGGGCGCTCTTTCCCCATGCCGAGGCCGTGAGCTGCCCCACCTGGGATGAGGTGTTCGATGCCGTGGAAAAGGGCGATGCCGCCCACGGCGTGGTGCCCTTTGAGAACAGCCACGCGGGGGATGTGTCGGCGGTGCTGGACCTGTGTTACAACCACCCCGGGTTGTGGGTGGTGGATGTCTACGACCTGCCCATCTCCCAGAACCTGCTGGTGCTGCCCGGCACCCAGCTTTCCGACCTGACCCGTGTGTACAGCCACCAACAGGCCATTGCCCAGAGCGAGACCTTCCTGAAGCAGTTCGGCCTGCCCGCCACGGCCATGCCCAACACGGCCATGGCGGCAAAGTTCGTGGCGGAGAGCGGCGACCGGACCAAGGCGGCCATTGCCAGCGTGGAAACGGCCGCCCTGTACGGGCTGGAGGTGCTGGTGCCCAACATCAACACCGACGGCGACAACACCACCCGCTTCATCGTCCTCAGCCGCGAAAAGCCTACGGCGGGCAATCGGTTCTCCCTGCTGTTCACGCTGGACAACAAGCCCGGCAAGCTGGCCGAGGTCATTCAGGTCATTGGTGCCAGCGGCTACGATATGGAGTCCATCAAGAGCCGCCCGCTGCCCCACGTCCCCTTTGATTATTATTTTTATGTCGAGCTGGTGGGAGACCCCGCCGCCGAAAAGACCGCCGCGCTGCTGCGCGAGCTGAATCATGTCTGCCGCACGGTACGGCTGTTAGGAGTGTATACGAAATGAGCGATTTCATCGGGACAAAGCTCACCATGAATCTGGGCGAGCGCAGTTATGATATCATCCTGAAAAACGGTGCACTGGAAAATCTGTACCAGTTTGCCCGGCTGGACCGCAAGGTGGCCGTTGTCACCGACAGCGGCGTGCCTGCCGAGTATGCCCAGCGCGTGGCCGACCAGTGCCGGGAATCCACCATCATCACGGTGCCGCAGGGCGAGGCCAGCAAGAGCTTCAAGGTCCTGGAAACGGTGCTCCGGCAGATGCTGGAGTTCAACATGGGCCGCGGCGACCTGGTGGTGGCCGTGGGCGGCGGCGTGGTCGGGGATCTGGCCGGATTTGCCGCTGCCATCTACATGCGGGGCATCGATTTCATCAACTGCCCCACCACCACCCTTTCCATGATCGATTCCTCCATCGGCGGCAAGACCGCCGTGGATCTGGGCGACACCAAGAACATCGTGGGTGCCTTCTGGCAGCCCAAGCTGGTCATCGTGGACCCGGACACCCTGTCCACCCTGCCCCGCCGCCACTTCATCAACGGTCTGGCCGAGGCGGTCAAGGCAGGTCTCTTGGCTGACCCGGAGCTGTTCTCCATCTTTGAAAAGGAGGACGTGGACGACCGCATCGGCGAGATCATCTGCCGCAGCCTGCGCTTTAAAAAGAGCATCGTGGAGCAGGACGAGACCGAGCAGGGGATGCGCAAAGCGCTGAACTTCGGCCACACCATCGGCCACGGCATCGAAGCCGTGAAGGGCATCAAGGGACGCCGCACCACCGGCCTGTTCCACGGCGAGTGCGTGGCGCTGGGAATGCTGCCCATGATCGAATCCAAGGCGCTGCAAAAGCGGGTGCGCGGCGTGTACCGCCGCTTAGGGTTGCCCACCCGCACCGCCTACGATAAGGAAAAGGTACTGGCTGAGATGCTGCACGACAAAAAGGCACAAAGCGGGCAGATCACCATCATCAAAGTGCCCGGCCTTGGCTGCTGGCGCGCCGAGACCATCCCTGTGGAGGGGCTGCGCCCGCTGCTGGGCATGGAGGACTGACCCATGAAAAACACCTTTGGCAGCGACCTTTCGCTGACCATCTTCGGCGAGAGCCACGGCCGCGCCGTGGGCGCAGTGCTGGACGGCATGGCCGCCGGTGTGCCGGTGGACGAGAGCTTTCTCGCCGCCTGCATGGATAAGCGCCGCGCCCGGGGCGACGGCCTTTCCACCCCCCGGGTGGAAGCGGACGCGGTGCAGCTGCTGTCCGGTGTGGTAAACGGCCACACCACCGGCACCGCCATCGCCCTGATGATCGAAAACCAGAACACCCGCAGCGCGGACTACGCCAAGACCGCCGACCTGCTGCGCCCCGGCCACGCGGACTTTACCGCCTACGCCAAGTACCACGGCTTTCAGGATGCCCGGGGCGGCGGGCATTTTTCCGGCCGGGTGACCGCCGCCCTCGTGGCAGGCGGCAGCATCGTGCTTGCCGCATTGCAGCGGGCAGGCATTGATATCACCACCCACATTGCCCGGTGCGCAGATATTGCCGATACGCCCTTTGCGCTGGACGACCCCGCTGCCCTTGCGGCGCAGGTGGAGACGCTTGCCAGTAAGACCGAGGGCTTTGCGGTGCTGGATGCCGCCGTGGAAGAGCCCATGAAAGCCGCCATCCGTGCCGCCGGCGCCGAGGGCGACAGCGTGGGCGGCGTGCTGGAAACGGCCATCCTCGGTCTGCCCGCCGGCATCGGCGAACCCTATTTTGACAGCGTGGAAAGCGAAATCGCCCACTTGGCCTTTTCCATCCCGGCGGTCAAGGGCATCGAGTTCGGCACTGGCTTCGGCTTTGCCGGGCTGCGCGGCTCGGAGGCAAACGACGCCTTCCGCATGACGGCAGAGGGCGCGGTGGTCACCGCCACTAACCACAACGCCGGTATCAACGGCGGCATCGCCAACGGTATGCCGGTGGTGTTCCGCACCGCCGTCAAGCCCACCCCCAGCATCTACAAGCAGCAGGACACGGTGGACTATATCGCCAAAAAGGACGCACAGCTGTCCATTCAGGGACGGCACGACCCCTGCATCGTGCCCCGGGCCGCCATTGTGCAGCCCTGCGCCGCCGCGCTGGCCGTGGGCGACCTGCTCACCGCAAAATACGGCATGGCCTGGATGGAGGACCCCACCGGCTACCGCAAGGAGGTGCTGTAAATGGAATACGGACTCATCGGCGGGCGGCTGGGCCACTCCTACTCCAAGGTCATCCACGAGATGCTCTGCGGCTACCGGTACGACCTGTGCCCCCTGCCCACGGAAGAGGAAGTCCGGGCCTTTATGACCCGGCGGCAGTTCAGGGCCATCAATGTCACCATCCCCTATAAGCTGGTGGTCATGGAGTACTGCTCCTATATCGACCCCCACGCCAAGGCCATCAACGCCGTGAACACCATCGTCAACAGGAACGGCCTGCTCTACGGCTACAACACCGATTACCCCGGCTTCTCCTACCTGTGCGATGCACACGGGGTGGAGTTCAAGGACAGGACCGTGCTCATTCTGGGCACCGGCGGCACCCACAACACCACCTGGGCCGTGGCCCATGACCGGGGCGCGAAACAGATCTATACCGTCAGCCGCCATCCCGACCCCGAAAAGGGAGAGCTGACTTATGCTCAGGCCCTGACCACCGGGGCGCAGATCATCATCAACACCACGCCGGTGGGCATGTACCCCAATGTGGGCGTGAGTGCCCTGGATATCACCTCCATGCCCGGGCTGGAAGCCGTGATCGATGTCATCTATAATCCCGATAAGACCGAGCTCATCCTCCGGGCCGAGGAGCTGGGGGTGCCCATTGCCGTCGGCGGTCTGGAAATGCTGGTGGCGCAGGCAGTGTACGCGGCAGAATTTTTCCTCGACCGCAAGTTTGAGGATGCCGGTGCCGAGATCGCCCGTGTGACCAGCGAGCTGCGGCGGGAACAGCTGAACATTGCCCTCATCGGGATGCCCTCCTCGGGCAAATCCACCCTGGGCCGCGCTCTGGCGGAACGGCTGGGCAAGCGGTTCGTGGATCTGGACGAGGAGATCGTCAAGGCCGACGGCCGGAGCATCCCGGACATCTTTGCCGCTGAGGGGGAGGCAGGCTTCCGGAAGCTGGAGGCCGCGCAGACCGCCCGCTTTGCCCGGGAGAACCGGCAGGTCATCTCCTGCGGCGGCGGCGTGGTCAAAGACCCGGCAAACCTCCGGGTGCTCCACGCCAACGGCATCGTGCTCTTTATCGACCGGCCGCTGGAAGATCTGCTGGTGGGCGGCGGAAGGCCCCTTTCCACCAGCCCTGAGGCCCTGAAAACCATGGAAGCCCAGCGCCGTCCGCTCTATCTGGCGGCAGCGGATGCTGTGATCCCCAACAAGACCACCCCTGCGGATGCCGTGACGGCGGCAATGGAGGCGCTGGATGAAATTTTTAGTCATTAACGGTCCCAACCTCAACCTGACCCAGTTCACGGAGCCGGGCATGGAGGGGCAGATCGATTTCAATACACTGCTGGATTATATCGAGGCGGGCTGTGCCCAGATGGATGTTCAGGTGGACTTTTTTCAGTCCAACCACGAGGGCGACCTCATCGATGAGATCCAGTCGGCGGCAGGCCGGGCCGATGGCATCATCCTCAACCCGGGCGGCTACGCCTATTACAGCGTGGCCATTCTGGAAGCGCTGCAGGTGTGCGGCGTGCCCGCCGTGGAAGTGATGCTGGCCGACCCCAGCGGCAAGGAGCCCTTCCGCAGCGTGGACGTGGTCTCCTTTGGCTGTCAGGGCCGCTTTGCAGGCGAGGGGGTCAGCGGGTATCTCCATGCCTGCGCCTACCTTGTGCAGCTGCTCCGGCTGGATGGCGGCGCGCAGACGCACCTGGTGCAGTAAATGAACAACCTCTCCGTCAATGCTGACGCATTGCCACCTCTCCTAGTAGGAGAGGCCTTGGCAGTCAGGCAAGGTTTCACGCAATGCCAAGGGCTCCCCTACTAGGGGAGCTGTCGAACGAAGTGAGACTGAGAGGTTGGACGAAGGACAGCTTTTGTTTTGGGTACACTTTCCATTTTGAATGATTCACTATAAATAGAAAGGGTGTTTCCAATGGATCATAAACTCAATTTAAAAAAGCAGCTCGCCTGCATTTATACTTCTGATCTCTTCTCCGGTCTGCGCATCACGGATGCGGTATGGGTGGCCCTGCTGGCGGCCCGGGGCTTCTCCCTGTGGGAGATCGGCCTGGCCGAAAGCGTGTATCACATCGTCAGCCTCTTCTGCGAAGTGCCCAGCGGCATGGCGGCAGACCTGCTGGGCCGCCGGAAGACCCTCCTGTCCGGCGGAGTCTTGACCGTGACCTGCAATCTGTTGATGGCTTTTGCGCCGAACCTGTTCACCATCTGCCTTGCCATGGGGCTGAACGCGCTGGCTATGACCATGTTTTCCGGCACCTTCACAGCCCTTGTCTACGACAGCCTGAAGACCGAGGGCCGCGAGGACGAGTACATCCAAGTCTCCGCCAACAGTTCCCAGATTTCCATGCTGGCCAACGCCATAGGTTCGCTGGCCAGCCTTTTGAAGCGCTTCCTCGGCTTTGCGGGCTTTTACCTGCTGAGCGCTGCGTTCGAGGGCGTTTCCACCGCCGCCCTTGCGCTGATGGAGGAGCCCATCGTCACCAAGGCACAGGCCAGCCGGGGAAAGCAGACCCTCCGCGCGCTGCCCGGCCAGTTCACCAAACTGGCGCGCAACAGCCTGAGCATCCTGCGCACCACGCCGCTGGCGGCCAAGCTCATCGTTTCCAGCGCCGTCGTCTCGGTGCCCAGCTACCTGACCAAAATGTTCTTGCAGCAGCGGCTCATTGAGCTGGGCTGGCCCACAGAGCTGCTCTTCCTTCCCCTGCTGCTGGGCGGTCTGGCCTGCGTGGCGGGCACCGAGATCGGCCGCCGGGTGAGATGCCGCTCCATGCGGCGGCTCTACACAGCCTGTGCCCTGCTCTGCGGTGTGGGCACTCTGCTGGTTGGTACTGCGCCTGCCTGGGGCGGCATCCTGGGCATGATGCTGGTGCAGGGTGTGCTGGAGGTCTATCTGCTCCACGAGAGCCAGAAGCTGAACGACGCCATTCCCAGTGACCAGCGGGCTACCCTCATCAGCGTGGACAGCATGGCCTACAGCCTGCTGATGATCCCCGCAAGTCCTCTGGTGGGTGCCGTCGGCGATGCCTTCGGGCAGGCCGGTGCAGGCCTTGCCCTGCTGGGCGGGGTCATCGTGCTGAGCGGCGTGGCGCTCTTGGGCAGAAAGCCGCAGGAATCCTGATACAGCAAAAAGCGGATGCGTTCCGGTGGGAGCGCATCCGCTTTGTTATTTTGCTCAGAACCGCCGCCAGGTGTCCGGCATAAAGAACACCAGCATGGGGAAGATCTCCAGACGGCCCGCCAGCATGTCAAAAATCATAACCAGCTTGGCGGGATTGGAGTAGCTGCCAAAGTTCATCATGGGGCCCACCTGGGCAAGGCCCGGGCCGATGTTGTTCAACGTGGCGGCAATGGCGGTGAAGTTGGTCACCATGTCAAAGCCATCCAGACTGATGAGGAAGAAGGATGCCGCAAAGATGAAGATGTAGGCGGCCACAAAGACATTGGTGGCGCGGATGGTCTCATGGTTGACCACCTTGCCGTCCATCCGGACGGGGGCCACCACCTGCGGGTGAAGGGCCTGCTTGAGCTCCTTGCCCACAGTCTTGCCCATCAGCAGGAGGCGGCTGACCTTTATGCCGCCGCCGGTGCTGCCTGCGCAGGCACCCACAAACATCAGCATGACAAGGATCTCCTTGGAGAGGGTGGGCCACAGGTCAAAATCACAGCTGGAAAAACCGGTGGTGGTAATGATGGAGCCCACCTGGAAGGCGGCGTGGCGCAGGGCCTCGCCCAAGCCGTTGTACATGCTGTAAATGTTGGCCGTGATGATGGCCACAGCCACACCGATGATCACAAAGTAGGCGCGCACCTCCTCGCTGGCGGCAGCGCGGCGGAAGCGGCGCATCAGCAGCAGGAAATAGGCGTTGAAGTTCACGCCAAACAGGATCATAAAGATGGTCACGACCCACTGGATATAGGGCGACATGCTGGCAAAGCTGTCATTGCGGAAGCCGAAGCCGCCGGTGCCCGCTGTGCCAAAGGAGGTCAGCAGGGCTTCAAACACCGGCATCCGCCCGGCGATCAGGAACATGAATTCCAGCACCGTCAGGAGGAAGTAGATGCCGTACAGAATTTTTGCCGTGGACTGCACCTTCGGCACCAGCTTGTCCACCTGCGGGCCGGGGCTT
>OGFW01002610.1_pt1 | contig 10697 bp, 9 predicted proteins | sample 1570991 | NCBI WGS metagenome assembly OGFW01 (sample SAMEA2582074, study PRJEB24529) | metagenome | biome: Human gut stool | place: China | collected 2011
GCGGTAATGTAGAACAGCGTATGAACGGTATCTGTGCCGGCGGTACAGGTTCTTTTATTGACCAGATGGCTTCCCTGATCCAGACGGATGCCTCAGGTCTGAATGAATATGCGAAAAATTACAAAGCAATCTACCCGATTGCAGCCCGCTGCGGTGTTTTTGCCAAAACAGACATCCAGCCTCTGATCAATGAAGGTGCCACAAGAGAAGATCTTTCTGCCTCTATTTTCCAGGCAGTCGTCAACCAGACGATCAGTGGTCTTGCCTGCGGTAAACCGATCCGTGGCCACGTTGCATTTCTTGGTGGTCCGCTCCACTTTTTATCTGAGTTAAAAGCTGCATTTATCCGCACTTTAAACTTAGATGATGAGCATGCGATCACCCCGGACAATTCACACCTTTATGCGGCGATCGGTTCTGCCTTAAACTGCAAACCGGAACAGAACACCACACTTTCTTCCATGCTTGAGAAATTAAACTCTGATATACATATGGAATTCGAAGTGGCACGTCTTGATCCGTTATTCAGGGATCAGGCAGAATATGATACCTTCCGTGCCCGCCATGACGGACACAATGTTAAAACAGGTGACCTTTCCACCTATGAGGGTAACTGTTATCTCGGTATCGACGCCGGTTCCACCACAACTAAAATTGCTCTCGTCGGTGAGGACGGCTCTTTACTGTATTCATTTTACAGCAACAACAACGGAAGTCCTCTTTCCACTGCGATCCGTTCCATTAAAGAGATCTACGAAAAACTCCCGGCAAATGCACATATCGTACACTCCTGTTCTACCGGCTACGGCGAAGCTCTCTTAAAAGCTGCGCTGATGTTAGACGACGGTGAAGTAGAAACAGTAGCCCATTACTATGCAGCAGCATTTTTTGATCCTGAGGTAGACTGTATCTTAGACATCGGTGGTCAGGATATGAAATGTATCAAGATCAAAAATCAGACCGTAGACAGTGTACAGTTAAATGAGGCATGTTCTTCCGGCTGTGGTTCTTTCATCGAGACATTTGCAAAATCCCTGAACTATTCCGTACAGGATTTCGCAAAAGAAGCTCTGTTTGCCAAAAATCCGATTGATCTTGGAACCCGCTGTACCGTATTTATGAATTCAAAAGTAAAACAGGCACAGAAAGAAGGTGCTTCCGTAGCAGATATCTCTGCCGGACTTGCTTACTCAGTCATTAAAAATGCATTATTCAAGGTTATCAAACTCTCCGACGCAAGTGAGCTCGGAAAAAACATCGTCGTACAGGGCGGTACCTTTTATAATGATGCAGTACTCCGCAGTTTTGAAAAGATTTCCGGCTGCGAATGCGTCCGCCCGGATATCGCAGGTATCATGGGTGCTTTCGGTGCTGCTCTCATCGCAAGAGAGCGCCATGAAGCGGACTATCAGACAACAATGCTCTCCATCGACGAGATCAATGCACTGACTTTCGATACCAAACTTGCAAGATGTCAGGGCTGTACCAACCACTGTCTGCTGACGATCAACCGTTTCTCCGGAAACCGTCAGTATATCACCGGAAACCGCTGTGAGCGTGGTGTCGGAGGCGTAAAAAACAAAGAAAATATTCCGAACTTATTTGAATACAAGAATAAACGCTTATTCGACTATCCTTCCCTGAAACCGGAAGAAGCCCCTCGCGGTACGGTAGGTATTCCGAGAGTTTTAAATATGTATGAGAATTTCCCATTCTGGGCTACATTTTTCAAAAAACTTGGTTTTTCTGTTGTGCTGTCCCCACAGTCAACAAGAAAAATTTATGAACTCGGCATCGACTCGATTCCAAGTGAATCTGAGTGTTATCCGGCAAAACTTGCACATGGACATGTGACCTGGCTGATCCATCAGAATGTAGACTTTATTTTCTACCCATGTGTACCTTATGAGCGCAATGAATTTCCGGATTCCAACAACCATTATAACTGCCCGATCGTAACTTCCTACGCAGAGAATATCAAAAACAACGTAGAAGATATCACTTCCGGCAAGGTACGTTTTTATAATCCATTCATGGCATTTACCAGCGAAGAAACTTTATCTTCCCAGCTTGTAAAAACCTTTGGTGCACCGGAATTTGCAATCCCGGAATCTGAGATCCGTGACGCTGTTTCTGAAGGATACAAAGAACTTGCTGTTGTTCGCATGGAAATGCAGAAAAAGGGTGAAGAAGTCTTAGATTATATGGAAAAGACCGGAAAACGCGGTATCGTGTTAGCCGGCCGTCCATACCATGTTGACCCTGAGATCAATCATGGTATACCGGAACTGATCAATTCCTACGGCATTGCAGTGCTGACGGAAGATTCCGTTTCCCATCTGCATCAGGTAGAGCGCCCACTGATCGTTATGGATCAGTGGATGTATCATTCCCGTCTGTATGCAGCCGCAAACTTTGTAAAAACCAGGGATGATCTTGATCTGATCCAGTTGAACTCTTTCGGCTGTGGCTTAGATGCCGTTACCACCGATGCAGTCAATGATATTCTTACAAAATCGGGGAAGATCTACACCTGCTTAAAGATCGATGAAGTTAATAACTTAGGTGCTGCGAGAATCCGTATCCGTTCTCTGCTCTCTGCCATTCGTGTCCGTGAGAAGAAACAGACCAAACGGACGATCGTTCTTTCCAACTATAACAGAGTTGTATTTACGGAAGAGATGCGCAAAAATTATACGATCCTCTGTCCGCAGATGTCACCGATCCATTTTGAACTTTTAGAGCCTGCCTTCTGTGCAGCCGGTTATAACCTTGTCGTACCGGATGTTCCAAGCCGTACCTGCGTGGATGTCGGATTAAAATATGTAAACAATGATGCCTGTTATCCGTCGCTGATCGTTGTAGGACAGCTTATGAGTGCCGTCATGTCCGGCAATTATGATATGAATAAAACTGCCATCCTGATCTCACAGACCGGTGGTGGCTGCCGCGCCAGCAATTATATCGGTTTCATCCGCCGGGCACTTGAAAAAGCAGGATATCCGAATGTACCGGTTATCTCTATCAACTTAAGCGGTCTTGAGAGCAATCCTGGATTTAAGCTGACCCCTTCACTGATCCAGCATGGACTGTATGCGTTAGAGTTTGGCGATATTTTCCTTCGCTGCCTGTACCGCACACGCCCTTACGAAGCAGTAAAAGGCTCTGCAGATGCTCTGCACGAAAAATGGAAAAAAGAAGTTATTTCCTTTGTCACACAGGATAAACTGTTATCCCACCGCAAGTTTAAGCAGATGTGCCGTCAGATCATCCGTGATTTTGACAACCTTGACCGCTTAGACATCAAAAAACCCCGTGTCGGAGTTGTCGGTGAGATCCTTGTAAAATTCCATCCTGCCGCAAATAACGATCTGGTCGGACTGTTAGAGTCCGAAGGTGCAGAAGCTGTCGTACCGGATCTGACTGATTTCCTGCTTTACTGTTTCTATAACACCGGATTTAAAACTGACAACCTTGGCTTCAGCAAAAAATCCAAGAGAATCGGACGTCTTGGCATCAACTTCTTTGAATGGCTCAGAAGTGCCGCCAGAGACGAATTTGAAAAAAGTAAACACTTTGATCCACCTGCCCACATCGATGATCTTGCAAAATATGCAAGAGATATCGTATCGGAAGGTAATCAGACCGGCGAAGGCTGGTTCTTAACCGGTGAGATGATGGAACTGATCCACAGCGGTACGCCAAACATCGTCTGCACACAGCCATTTGCCTGCCTGCCGAACCATGTCGTTGGAAAAGGTGTTATCAAAGAACTCCGTCACCGCTTCCCGGAATCAAATATCGTCGCCATCGACTACGATCCGGGTGCAAGTGAAGTAAACCAGTTGAACCGTATCAAACTGATGCTTTCCACCGCAAATAAAAACCTTGCAAAACAATCTTTGTAAGCTAAAATAACCTTTTAACTGTTGTTTCTGACAGCCGCCCTTCTGGTGCGGCTGTTTTTTCTTTCTAAATGACACGAACATTATTTCCACACAGCATAATATATCCGGTTCTGCTCCACCGGTTGTGAAAAATCTGCCTCATATCCATTGTCATCCTGCCAGCCGGCAAAATCTCTTGTTTCCTCTACCGGGACTGCCGGTGCGGTGATCGTATCTCCTTCCATAATACAATACTGCTTATAACAGGTATCACTATCTGCATCCTTGTAAAACTGTACATAATATTTCTGCACAGCTACAGACTGCAGCCTGTCTGCCAATACAGTCCGGCTGCATGTAACCGTTCCTGTTTTTCCATTTGGGTGTATAAACTCTCTATCTGCTTCAATGGAAAATAGTCCTTTTTCCTTATCAGCTCCCATGATCCGCATTACAATACCCGTCTGGGCATCCATTCCCTTTACAAGCTGTTCCGTTACATCTGCTGTAAATTCTCTGTTATCTGCTACATCATACGTCTGTTTTATCTTTGCATTACAAAGCGTACCCTCTATAGCTGCAGGCAGCTGGTTTTCCAATTCTGCCGCATAATTCATACGGCCAGTTACTGTTAATATTATCAGAATCGTTATTGCTCCAATTGTGATCCCAATTATCATCATTATCATATTTTTCACTTTTCCCACCCTTCATCTGAGTCATGATCTATTTACCGGTATACTTACTGCTGCATATCGGACTCTGTTTTCATGATCTGCAGCCATCACATTTAATTCATACACACCGGACTCCTGAAAATCCAATTCATTTTCCAGTATTGTTCCATCCGGTGAAATAACTTTTAGCAGGCAGACCTGCAGCTCATTTCCAGCATAATCCCATGCCTTTACAATATCTGTCAATTCATATTGTCCAGTTTCCAGATATCCTGTCTCGACTGTCACAAAATAAGGCGGTGATTTCTGTGATTCCTCACAAAATGTTTCAAAATCTGCCGGATTTTCTGTCTGCATCTCCGTATGATCAGATACGATTTTCAAAATCCCCCTGTTACCGTTTTCATCCATCACATCTTGAAAAAGAAGACACAATAATCCAATCAGAATTACTGCCTGAAAAATTGTTTTTCCATACACTTTGATCACTTCATACATATCCATCTCCTCTAACTGCCACAGATACAAATCAAAAACTGCCGCACAAATTCGTAAATAACTCCACCATGCCCCATATTTTCATACCAGAATCCAATAAGAAAAAATGTCCCGGCAATTGCCAGAAATCCGCTTCCAAATTCCTCTATGATGTCTTCCATAGTCTTTTCCTTTCCTTCTTTCAGAAAGATGATACATAATTTAAAACTTCATAAAACATCCGTATCACTGCACTTCCTGCCAATATTCCCAAAAAAGCTCCACCAAATTTTTCCACGATCATCATCATACTAAAATCCATCACCTCGCGATCGCATATGTAATATTTTCTTCAGAAATTCCCAGTATCGGTATGCGGTAATGATAGGTTAACGCAACCTGTGATGCATTCATATTCTGCCATGCATCATAGATACATTCTGAAATTGTTAGTTCATATCCGTCCTGCGCCGCCTTTTTTTTACAGGCATCAATAACAACTGGGTTAAAATTGCTGTTCTCCAGTTCTGCAACCACCTGTGACTTATACTCTTTTGCAGCCGCAATCTGCCCGCCCGCTCCGATCAGACCTGTGCACACAAAAATATTTATCATCAATATAAATAAAATACCAAATGCCCCAATTACCTGCTTCATTTCATCACACCTCCCATACTTCCAAGCATTTGAAACATCATTGTCATTCCGATTGTCAGATCGATCAGCAATTTTACAGTTGCCGCTATAACCGGATATGAAAATATCATTTTCTGACCAAATGCAATTTTCCCATTTCGGATTTCTTCTGCCCTGTTCTGCATCTCATTTACATGTAAGATCAGATGATTTATCTGCGTCACTGCATCCCCGGTTCCCATTTCCGCAACAGCATGTAACATTTTCATGCAATTTTGGGCTTCCGGTACATCAAATTCTCTACAAAAATCTGTATATGCACTTAGTTTTTCCGGTGTTTTTTCTAACCGTTCTTCCAGACATTCAATCTCATATTTTAATACCTGTGGTGCGCTGTTTTTTGATTTTTCAATAGAAATCTGTACATTATTATTCTGCAGCAGCAACGCAAGTTCCATAAACCATCCTGGAAGTGCCAGATAAACAGCCTCCGTCACATCTCTTTTTGCAATCTTAAAACCCACTTTGTGCTGCATAGCCAAAAAAAGTGTAACTGGAAATAATAGTCCGGCAAGCAATATTTTTCCATGCAAAAAAGCTGTAAACATGACACCTGCTACCGGCAATGTCCATAATACGCTTTTTCTTTTTTCCTTTTTTTCATCATAATGATACACAAGCTCGCAGCTTGAGCTGATATCATTTCTCTGCTCCTTTTCCTCTGCTGCCAGCCAGTCATTTGTCAGATTCCTTGAGCTTTTTACAAATACCCATAATAAGAAAAGAAGAAATACAAGTGACGAAACCTGAATGATTTTTACATCAAATATATTAAAACATGTTTTCACCGCAAAAAGATCTTTCATGGAATCTAATACATATAATGCTGTCGCACAGAGAATGACCGATACGATCACAGAAATAATGTTGTCCGTATGACTTTTTTTCTTTTCTGCCTGAAGCTGATATCCTCTGCGTTTCCACAATTCAATATCTTCTAAAAGAATCAGTGCAGATTCGTTCATTTCTCCCCCATGTTCCTCTGCATTGATAAGAAGTTCGTGGACCATTTTTATCTTTGGACACTGATACTGACTCTCAAGCGGTTCTAATGCCCCTTTAAAAATGTTTTCACCTATGGCAAATTCTCCAAATTCCAGTTTCAGAATCACCTGCTCGATACAGGAACGCATCTTCCCTTCTTCAAATATTTCTCTGGTTTCCTTTAGTGCACTCAATATTTTTCCGCTTTTCTGAAATGCATATAACATCTGCTCCATATATTCCGCAGCATCCGCAAACCGCTTCTGCTCATACATTTTACGGTACATATCAAGCACCAGTATCGGAAGCATTGCTAAAACAGCTGCCAACGCAGCCACAACACCGCCCGTCTTAAGTTGAAAAACGACTCCGACACCAAATACTCCCGCCAATGCCATAAAAATCATCATCGTATGCTCTTTCCACGAAAAATGATATCCATACATATCTACCTTTTTCTGTAGATTTTTCGGATTCCAAAAAGTAAACATCCCCATCATACATCCTCCTCTCTCTTTATCTTCCCTCTCTAAGATACCTGTCAAAGTGTCTGCATACAAAAGGTTCGTCCACACCCGCTTCATTAAATCTTTTCTGAATATCTAACGGTATTTTTCCGGATACCAGCGCTCCATCTTCAACGATCATATAAATCTTATTTTCCGCATTTTCTCTCGAAAAAAAACAAAGCTGGTCAATATAACGCCTTACCTTTCCATCTGAAGATTCGGTTTTGCGGATCAGAACTGCTACATTCACATAACGGTAGATGCGGTTCTCCATGCGCTGTGCATCATTAACATTATTCATCATGTTCAATATCCTGTCCGGCAATTTTCTTACATCATCCAGATGTATCGTCGTAAATCCATGAACACCGGTACTCCACTGTTCTAACAGTGAAGTTACTTCCCCAGAACGCGCCTCGGAAAGCATCAGCCAGCTTGGGTTCTGACGCAGGGAAGCCTTGATCGCATCTGTATAATCAAATCCCTTTCCAACACGAAGCTCCACCGCATCTGCCCCTGGATTGATATTCGTATAATGAATTTCTAACGAATCTTCTATGGTAATAACACGTTCTTCCTTTCTGATAAACTGCATAAAAAATTTTGCACTTTCTGTCTTACCTGCACCCGGTTCTCCACCAAAAACAAAATTCATTCTCGCCTGCACACAATTCAGCAGTAAATGTAATACCTTCTGTTCACAATATTTTTGATCGAGCAGTTCTTTTAAAGTGTTTCTTACAAAACACGGGGATTTACGGATACAGATGCTGATCCCTGATATCGCGGCAGACTCATGAATAATACTGATTCTAAGTTCTTTGGTATCCGCTTCTAATATTTTATTTGCATTATTAAACTGTTTATTGATACAGTTTGAGATACTGTGTGTAAACGTACTGATAAATGCTTCCGGTATCTCCTCATCTGCACAATATCTTCCCTGTTCCAAATCTGTGATCCATAATTTTTTCCCGTTATAATCCACATCCGTCACTTCCGGTCTGCTCAAATACTTCCAGAATATTCCGAACTGTTCCGGTGTAGGTTCAACAATAACTTTTTCACTCATTGTTCTCTCCATTTTTCAGAGGACTTTCCCGCATAAAAGAAAAGTCCTCTTTTTCTTTCATTGCACCAGTAACTTCTCCCCTATAAAATTTTTATGGGCGAAGCGCATTCATATTATTAAAAAAGCCTGTGAGTGTATTCTTAAATTCTGTCGCAACATACCCATCCGACGAAAGTGCTGCCACAATGATCGCCCCCAATGCCAGTAATACGATTACTGCAAGAATTGCATTTCCGTAGTGTTTCATTACCTGTTCCATAATAGAATCCTCCATTTTCAATTTTTTCGATCTGTTTTCTGAGAAGAAACAGATTTGATCCCATTTCTTCAAAAAAAATTTTATTACGTTCTGTTTCTGATTTCTGTTTCCACAGCCTGATAAAGTTATCCATTTTTCCCTGCTGTGACACCCATTCCAGTTCTCCGTTTTGCGGAATATATCCTATCTGCTCTGGTGCAATGCGATATGTATGTACCATGTCATTTTTCATCTGCCTTGCATAAAACGCATACCCTTCTATCAGATAAAGAACTTTCTTTTGCTTTCTCGCAAAATTACGTATCATATCCTCCCATTCATTCGGATATGACTGCATACCAGCTACTATAATATCCGCTTTTTTTAAACTGTTCTGCGTCTTTTTGTCTCTTCCATATCCACAATCCGCCAAAAGAATCTTTTCTTTTCCGCCGGAAAAGATACACTGCCAGCCATTTTCCCGCTGTACTAAAACGTTATATGCCGGCCTGCTCTTTGCCAAAAGGCATGCCATTACAGCCATGATTTCTGTTGTATGGAATGACTTGTCCATTCCCCAGAATGCTATTTTTACTGACATACTGCCTCCATTTTCTGATTCGAAAAAAAATGCAGAATATCCTTCCAACAGCTTCCGTTACGAAATATTGCTCTGTGAAATAAACTGATAACTTTTGATTGTAAAAAGATGGAAATATCTGTCTGATTTCCAATGATACGGCTGGTCATACCGCCGCAAAAATGTCTGACGCTTCGTTCATCCTGTTTCAAAACCGCTCCAATCTCCTCAATGAATAGAACGATCTCAGATGCTTCACGCAAACCCGATAAAAAGATAGTGATATCATACTTCATTTTATTATATTTGTAAATACCTGATTTCAATTTTTTCTTTTCTTTTAACAATATATCATTTATAATTGTGCATGGGTAATACCCATGGAAATCGGATAATATCCGATTGATGCTATCTTTAAATATTTACAATATAATCTGGAGGAGTTCATGAAAGAGTTTGTAATTGTTACCGATACAACCACTGATTTACCAAGAGACTACGTTGAAAAACATCACTTATACATGATGTCCCTTCCTTACACACTAGAGGGTACATCCTACACCTGGGAAAAACCAATGCCTGTCAAAGATTTTTATGATAAAATGCGTGCCGGCTCCCTGCCGACCACCTCACAGGCAAATCCCGAAGAAGCTGCCCTGCTGTATGAATCCATCCTGAAAGATAATGATGTGGATATTCTCCATATTGCATTTTCTTCCGGTCTCAGTGGAAGTTTCAACAGCTGCCGTATCGCGTCAGCAGATGTCTGTGAAAAATATCCGGATCACCGGATCGTAGTTGTTGATTCGCTTGCCGCAACCTTAGGTCAGGGTCTGCTTGTCTATAAAGCAGTCCAGTTAAAAGAAGCAGGAAAAAGTTTAGATGAGGTTGCTGCCTGGGTAGAAGAAAATAAATATCATCTCGTACATAATTTTACCGTCGATGATCTTTTCCATCTGCATCGCGGCGGACGGCTTTCTAAAACAGCCGCGATCGTCGGTACGATGATCAATTTAAAACCAGTACTTCATGTCGATGATGAAGGACACCTTGTCATGTTGAGCAAAGTACGCGGACGTAAAAAATCACTGATCGGACTTGTCGACTGCATGGAAAAACAACTCGGTGACTGGAAAGATAAAAATGATATCATCTTCATCAGCCATGGAGACTGCCCGGAAGACGCACAGTTTGTCGCTGATCTGATCAAAGAACGTTTCGGATATGAGAATTTTATGATCGACTATATCGGTGCTACGATCGGTGCACATTCCGGTCCTGGCACGGTTGCACTTTTTTATCTGGGAGATCACCGTTAATCACACTGATCATGTATATAAACTTTACAAACATATGTTTCGGACAAAAAAGGAGTTGTAAAAAAACTCCCCTAACAAAAAAATCTCCCAGACAGTGAGGTCAATGGCATTAAATTAAGAGAATCCCACATCACATGAAATGTGGTGTGGGATTTTTTATGAGAAAAAGTATTGACAACACTAAGATTCTGGTCAGGAATCCTGGGAGCATCCCAAAGTTTGTGTAAACCTCCAAACTGATGTAAGATAAAATTACTC
>OGFW01002612.1_pt1 | contig 10693 bp, 19 predicted proteins | sample 1570991 | NCBI WGS metagenome assembly OGFW01 (sample SAMEA2582074, study PRJEB24529) | metagenome | biome: Human gut stool | place: China | collected 2011
ACGTCTGCCCGGCAGGGTCGGTGATGTTGCTGAACAGGCCGCGCTCATCATAGCGGTACAACCACTCCGCGCCGTCTGCCGCCGTGTATATCCCCGCAAATAGTCCCACTTGCCGCGCCGCGTCCACCTCTTTTCCCGCCCCCGAATACAATACCAGCGCTGAAGCAAAAACCGCCGTACAGGCGCGGCAATATGGCAATGTGCAAACTTTGGCTGTACGCGCTACAATCTCCGCTGTAAAACTTGCAATCGCTCCGCGCGCACGGTTTATTGACGTGGCCGTTGTTGATGAGTCCACGACTATTATTGACGGCGACACGGTAAAGGTGGAGACGCTGGATAGCGCAGACGGAGACGCGCGCGGCTCTTACACATCGACCCTTAAAAACGCCCTTGCCGCTTTGCAAGTGTATGCACATTCCGACGTGGCCGCGTATCCAGACAACGCGGACGCCGCCGATTTACTCAGCGTGGCAACGCTTGCAATTTTGGACAACGCGCGCCGTGTCGGTGTGGACGCTGAGACGTGGGCAAGTGGTTACAACGTGGACGGTATGCCATTCACGCGGATTGTTGACGGGGCAAGAGGCGGTGCGCGTGCAAATGTTGGTAAAATACTTGTCGGATACCGCGCTGTATTTGCCACTATCACAGCCGCCGTTAATTCCGCTATCCGCGGCGAAAAAACACGGCAAGACGGCAAAATCTCCATTGACGCTGTATCTATGGCAAGCGATACACAAGCCCCCGCACATTTTGACGCCCCCGACGTGTACAGCATGGACGCCGCCGCCGCGTGGGAACTATCCGACACTATAACGGCCACTATCCGCGCCGCCGCTAAATCTGAGGACGCCGCTGTTGTTGACGTCCGTATCTGTGCAATGTTGTCTGCTGGTTACACCCAAAGTCAAATTGCAAAAAATATGGGCCGTACCCAAAGTTATGTTGCAAAGCGCGTGGCCGCTATCCGCTCCGCCCTATCTATCTTGCTTTAATTGTTGTCCCCATATTTTACCCTTGCCGCCCATCGTGGGCGGTTTTTTGTCCCATTTTTGAACGCCTGTTTTGGGCCTGTTTATAGGGCTTTACAGGCGCTTTTTCTTTTGCCCTGTATTCCTCTACATTGTCACCGCATTTTCGCGTTTTGTGGGGCTTTATAGCCGCCCTTATAGGCGATACAGGCGGATGCACTTTATACAACTGTTCCGCGCGTCCAAATATCACTTGTCGCAAAATTTTTCAAAATATTTTTCTAGTTTGGAATAATTCATGCTGTTTTAGTTCCCTTATAGGTGTAGACAGTCAAACAACAAACGCGGACAACACACAAAGCCCGCACCAGTTACCACGCGAAACCAGTTTGAAAAACTTCTCAAAAAAGTTTGAAAAGCTGGAATAAAACGCGGCTGTTTAGTTCCCTTATATACGGAACAACACAAAACCCACGACAAAAACGCGGGCGAAACAAGCGGTTAAAACTTTTTCAAAAAGTTTTAGACTTTTGGAATATTTCAGCCGCTTTTAGTTCCCTTATAGGTGTAAAGAGTCCAACAACAAAACCGAAACGCGGGCGAAACCGCACAGACGTTTTGAAGTTGGATTTTTTAATATTCCGTTCAAGTAAAACATCCCAAGTTTACCACCGTGTAAACCAATAGGATGTTTGAAAGAATGGTACTGTCATAGACAGGAAACTTGTTGGTTCAATTTGAACCATTCCCAAAGCGTTGTAAACGCAAGTAGGAACGTCGGTTCTATGGGCGTGGAAACATAGAACAGTATGAAATTGCGTCGATACTAAACTCGGCTTGAGGATGAAACGCAAACGGTATAGGACAACAATATGTAAACGGGGAATTTTGTCAATGTGATTCACCACGTCGGCACACATTGCAAGAGGAACGTCAGACTATTGGTAAAATGGCAGCCGTCTCCAAAGTAACGCAACAGTAAATTGCAATGCAAACTGCGCAACTGAATTGCACTCAAATGCAAGCTCCATTCGGAGAGTGTGTCCGTGCAAGATGATTTGGTTCATGCTGAACTGATGAGTCGTACATAAATTGCGCAAGTGCAACGCAAGAATCACGGTAACGGAGTACATTGCTTGAAATGGAGTCTAAATAAACTTGGTTAGCTATCCCGTTTCAGAAATGGGGCGGGTTTCTTCATAAACCGAAACGCAAGCTCTGCGGTACACTGTGGGGCTTGTGTCGTGCTAGGGAATGGGCTTCTAGCACCTGATGAGGGAAGGACGACTTCCCACGGAAGAGCCCATGAAACGAGGTAAAACAAATGGCTAACACTACTAACAAGATTACGATGCCCGCTGCTGACATCAAAACCGCTCTGGTTGCAAAGCAGACCGAGCTGGACGCCGCTAAAAACGCTTTGCAGGATGCTCTGCGTTGCGACCCCATCGACCCCAAACTCCTCAAGGAATGCCGCGACAAGGCAAGCGCCATCTGTGATGAGTGGAATGAACTCAACACTCAGCTCATCTATGCTCAGTGCTATGAAACCGAAAACCCGATGCTTGCAGCCTGCAAGTACGGCGCTATGATGAAGAAGAGCGTCACCGAATCCACCGCTGAGAATGGCACTGTCACCGTCAAAATCAATGAGAGGCGCAATCGGTCGGCCATTGATTTGGTGGACTTCAACGACCGTTGCCCCAAGGAAGGCAACCTGTTCGTCAATGGTCAGTGGCAGTATTATGCTGAGACCTTCGCTAAAGCTATCGCAAGCGATGTTGGCAAGGGCCTTGAACTGAACGAAGCTGAACAGAAACAGCTGAATGATTCCTACAAAGAAGCTCTGGAAGATGGCAAGTGGGTCTGTCTGACTGCCACAAACCCCAGCACCGGCAACATGGTGAAAGACCTTCAGGGTCTGGTAGACATGATTCTCTTTATCCCCGATGAAAAGCATCCTGACAAAAACAAGTTCAAAGTGTTCTCTCGTGACGCCCGCTTTGTGGATACTCGCAAGGCCAAGGCCGGCAAAGCCCTGTTGAGCACCAGAACGATTCGCGGCAAAGAGATGCTGGCCGTCATCGGTGACATCATGTACCATCTGACCACTGGCAATCCTTATACTATCGACTGCTGATACATTGCAATCGCTCAATGCAATCGAAAAGAGGAGCCCGCCGGGTATGAAATAATGGACAATACCATTATATGCGGGTATACGCAGTGACAAACCATAGCATTCTACCTAAGTCCTGCACTACCAAAGGGCTGAAAAGGCAAGTGCAAAATATGATAAATGGCCCTGCTTACATGCAAGTTTATGAGCGTAGCCTTGCATGTATGAGAGAGGTGTGGCAACCTAAAATGCCCGCTCACTCCCGCAAATTCAGAACGCCTTGACGTGGCGCGGGGGCTTTAAACTAAGATTCTGAAAACGCAACTGGAATCTGAAATAAATCCATGTTATAATATCCCTAACCAAACCCATGACCAACGAAAGGGGATATAACATGGAACCAGAATATCTGCGCGATCCGAGTGAAGTTGCTTTTGAAGACTATATGAAGCGGCTTGGAGACAAAATTAAACGTCAGAATAGGAATCTGATGATAAATCCTGCCGTTATGCAGCGCACAGCTGAAATCATAAAATACTTCAAAGCACTTCAAAACGAAAATAATGAATACAATATCAAAGTTACTATGAGCGTCGATTCTATGATTGCTTATAACGCGATGATTGTTGTAAATTTCGAAGAGTTTGGCCGTGTAAAATCGCAATATGAAAATTTTTTCGAAATCCTCAAGCTTTGTGACAGTTTCAGTATAGGTGCAGGCCCAGATGAAACCGTGACATTGAATGTGTTCGTGGAACATTATCTCGTTAAAATCTAAAATCAGATTCCAAAAATCAAAGCTCTTATGAAAGCGAAAATAAAATCGCTTTTATAAGGGCTTTTTATTATGTTGAAACGTCAGACTAATTCGAAAATGAATTCGTTTGACCTTTTCTTTTTACCTCTTTTCTTTATGCCGTGCGATTAGCGGTCACGGGGAAGATAGTAACCGCCCCAACGCGAAAGCGTCAAAAAATGCAATTAAACACAGTAGGAAAGGAGTCCACCAAGCATGTCTATCATTGCAATCGAATCCGCTTATGACCTCGCAATCATGTTCGGAGACAAAGAACTTGCTGCCGTATATCGTGAAGCACTTGTCGAGGCCGGCGTTCACTACGAAAGCAAGGTAACGTGCTGGGCTGACTGAAAGGAGACTCCATTATGAAATGGATTCTGACCGCCGGGGGTAGATACACTAGTTATCAGGCACAATGTCTGAGCCCGCTCATCTGGTTGCTCGTACTCGGTGCAATCGGTTACGGCCTGATGGAGTACCTCGAATCGAACCCCAAGACCGCAACCAAGGTAAACCGCTGGATTGAAAGGAGACTGCATGTATATCACAATGATGATTGAAGCATTCGGTGACGATGAAATCGGTAACATCGATTTTGATGCTCAGGACATCAAGACGCATAAAACTGAAGAAGCCGCTATCGAAGAGTTTCATCGCCTCGAAAAGAAGGCGATAGGTTCTGGTGGCAATGGTTTTTACTATCGACCGATAAAAATTAAAGTGTAAAGGAGGCTACGTAGTAGTATGAACGAAATCGAAAATCGAATCGAAGAGTTGAATACAAAGCTCGACGAGGCCGTAGATGTCTATCTGTGCGTGAAAGCAGTATTCAATCTGTATCCTTGTATCAGATCAGAACTGGGCCTGCGTCTTGCAGCAAATCGTGTCTCTGCCGCAATCAACCGAACTGAAGAAGCATTACGGCAACTCGAAAAGGAAAAAGCTGTCACCGCGCCGCACTTCATTCTTCGTATTGAAACCCCCAATAAGATCCTCGAGTATGAGTACGTGGGCGAATACGATGCTTTCCTTGCTTATAAAAAGGCTTGCCTTGATATGAAGCTGAGCCGCAAATCTACTCGGGTTTCTCTGAGTCGCGGCGATACCGTGTTCAAGAGCGCTGACCTGATGTGACGCCGCAGAAAGGAGCTGCGAAGCATGAAGCGCATTCGTTCTGTTCCCGAAGGCTCACGAGTAATTGCTGTGTATCCCGTTTGTAATTATGGCGGCGTCGAGATCCTTTCTGTCAAAGAAGATGTTGATGCTATCAGAGCCGAGGTTGCGATTAACACCGGCAGCCAGCGCGAATACAAGGGGTTCTATAAAATCAATCGGACAAAAACAACTGACCGTGCATTCTTCAAAATGTACGGTCTTCTTTATTATCTGGATCAGTTCCAGCGAATCCGATAAAGGGGGCGTAGCAGTGTCTGAAACCTTCTTGGCAGTGTGTGTCTTGGCTATCTTGGCAATGGGATACGCGCTGTATCTGATCGGCGTAGCAATCTATATGTTGGGTTGCTGTCGCAAATTTAACCGCACAGTCGATACAATTTCGCACTGGCTGGTTTCATTCTGGGAAGATTGTGTCTATGATGTTATCGTAGTCGCAGCCGCTTTGATTGTGATTATAATTTCGTTATACGGCACTTTCTAGTATATAACATAAAAAGAAAAGAGGAAATTAAAATGCTGTTTTACCGTGTCAAAGAAGAAGCTGACAAGAAGCCCATGTTTATCAAGAAGCGCAACGGTATCGAATACTGGTCCATCTACGTCGGTGGCGAATTGTTTACAGCAAACGAGGTGGCGCTGCGTCATCTGAATCCGGACTACATGTATCCGGTCGAAGTGAATCTGCGCAAGACCCAGTTCGTGTTCGGCGCTCGTATGCCGATGCCTGACGCAAATATCACCGCAATTCAGACGAAGAAGAACGAGGAGGGGATTTCTAATGAGATAGTTAAAAACATTGTCGATTTCGTTTCTGCTGCCGGCCGTCCTCAGTCTGAGCGTAAGCGCGGTGTCGTTCGCGTCTGCAAAACCCAGTCTGGTTCAGTCGCCCACGGTTAACCCGGCGGGCAGATACATTCTCAGCGGTACTGTCAGCGCAACATACTACGAAAACGGTACGCGAGTTCTGAATATCGTCGATGAGAGTGGCGAAGTCTGGTGTGCAACTGGGTACGATTGTCAGGTTAACCAAAAAGTGACACTGGTAATGAATTTCAATGGCACGACAAATGACGTCTTCGATGATGTTATTGAGGATGTCTTGTGGTGCAACTGTGCTGAGGCTGATTAAGGAGATTACTGTATGACTAAAAAAGATCAAAAACTCGTAGAAGAATTCAAACAAAAGTATCCTGAAACATTTTCTACGCACGGTTTTGAGCTGACAGTCGTAAAGAAATTCATGAAAGAAGACTCATCTGCACATATGATTGCAATTTATACAGATAAATGCAAGAAAGGAATTTGTACAGGATTCGTTTTGATTTGGAATCATTGTTTGTCACTTGATAATTTGGGCGAATACGATTTTTGCTTCTATAACCAATATGATCTTGTGAATGAACAATGGATTCAATAAACAAAGTATTCGCAGAGGGCTCCCCAGCAATAGTTGGGGAGTAATGCGGCTACTGGTTCTGCAGAGCCGGTACTGGTCCCAAGCCCAGAACGCTGTAGCGTAAACAGAAGGGCGCTCCACAGCTCTAGTGAAATTTGATTTGATTTTGATGCAAAGGCCACGCAGATAAATCAATGAGAAAAGTAAACTAGAGGGTGTTACTTAAAGTGAGCGAAACTAAATGAAAGGAGGTTCAAATCACGTGTTTTTAGACATGAATAGCAAGCCGACAGGGTATTGCCATTGGTGCAAGGTCGCGTCTGAATCCAACGAGAAAAATTTCATGGCATGGCGATACAAACTGTTCTGGCACCTAATTTAGATTGAGTTTTTTTTTTTTGATTGATTTGGTAGTTGATGCTACAGGGGTAGTTGTCCCCGATATGTTTGATGGGATCATATAATAAAACCTATCTGGTGTCACCGACCATGTTCCTCGCCTGAAATATGGGAGACAAAAAATGAGTGAAGGGCGGATTGTCGCTAGTTCCAATGGAACCAACCGGATCTCTCCTTAGCCTTACGAGGTTGAAATGTCGGGCGACTGGTGGTACCGAGGCAGACGTAACCATATCCACTACATGCGCAGCAAACGCAATAGCACACACGCAAAAAGAAAAGAGGGAATTAACATGAACACCACGAAACTGATTGAATCTCTTCCGCCAAGGATCAAAGACCACGTGATCGAGTATCAGGATGTTATCTTGAAGGGTGGTCGGCCGGCAATGCGAGTGCTGCTTGACTGCATCTTGTCGCCGGGTCAGAAGGCGCTCCTGCAAGGCAACAAGCATATCATTGGACTGGAGTGTGTCGCTCAGGACAAATACGCCCCCGAAATCAAGCATTCTTACTTCTACATGGTATGAGCGCCGCTATGCAAGAGAAGTGAAATGAAAGGAGCTATTCAGTATGGTTCTCAATATGACTGAACTTCCTCTTATGAGCTGGTCGCCGGAGCAGCTCGAAGCAGCCCGTAAGCTCTGTACGGATGACATCATTCATAGCATGGAGTTGCCTACGATCCTGCCGATTGATAACGTAATTGATATACGCAATATGGCTGTCGATGCTGAAATGGATGCGGCTGTACATCATCCTGACGCAATCGTTATTCAGGGCGAACCTATCTTTGTGTATGAATTCGTTAATGCCTGTAAAGAAGAGATTCCGCAGATTCAGTGTTATTCACCTTGCTATAAGGACGGCGAGTTCGTGCAGTTCAGAAGGTTTTGATTATGTGCCAAAAATGTAACTTCAAATTAAACAACCATGTTTTATGGAAGAGCAAAAACGAATGGCTGCTTACGTCAAAGAGCAACTATTTTGCAGAGCACATCGATATGAGTCAGGTAGAAAAACTTGGTCCAGACTATTACGTAGCATTGGGAGCTGCGGTTTGGAAATATTCGGATGATGTCGTTGTTTTTAGTGGAAACACACCACAAGTATAACCGTTTCTGGTACAAAAAGAAAGGAGATGTCGTAGGATGTCTGATTGGAAACTCGGTAAAGACATGCTCACCAGCGATACGATTCTTGATCCCGTCACCTTCGACGATCTGATTCTGGCTCTGAAGTGTAATTGTAAGTACATTACGAAGGGCGCAGTCATTGCTCAAGCGACGGCAATTATCAGTCAGCGGCTGGAAGATTGGAAGTATCTGATTGAAAACAACATCGACGAAATCATTGCGCTGGCAGCGGATGAACCGCTTAAAGACGCTGGTCACGATGACATCACCCTCGAAGAGTAATAAGGAGAGCGGCCGTGAAAAACTTGTCTAAACAGAACCGCAAGAAAATCTTTGATCTGATCAAGCGTGATTGTACGTTTGTTGGTTCTTGCGATTTAGAGCGTTCGGAAGAAACGGTTTTGACTTATCTCCCGAAGCCCGGCACGCAGATTCACAAAGATGTTGAAGAGGTTCGTGTCATAAAGAACCGCAAGACTGGTAACTGGATCGAATCAGTTGTCGATATCCGATGGATACCGGGTATGACCTTGGTAGAAGCCGAAATGATTGAAAGAAAATATCAATGCAAATCCAACAAATAAGGAGGGGCGCAGCCGTGAAAACTGAAATCAATAGACAGCCCACCGAGCTGCTGTTCTATAACAATTGGATGTACAACGTAGTCCGTATCCAGAACGAACTCAAGCGCATCTTTGAGAATGAAGGCGGTGAAATGGTACGGCGAGACCTTTATCAAAAGCAACTCCAGCTGCCGTCAATTCCGACTTATGTAGTCAATCGCACACTGAAAGAGCAAATCAAACAACTCGAAGAAAGGGTGTCATATCTGGAAACGCGCCCTTTCAAATGCGTAGAATCCTATCTTGATTACAAGAACAAACTGGAACGACTTCAGCAGATTCCAAATGAACCGATTCTAAAAATTGGTGCACATGATTTCGTCCTGAATGATATGTATTACGGGATTCTGTTTAATGACAATATGTTTTTCGATACATACTATGTAGTGGCGCATATTTCATATTCTGGTAATTATCGTACGGTTGTATATGATTACTTCAGAAAAATGTCAACCGAGTGGAAATACGACTGCTTATATCGATGTGATTGCAGTGAGGCTGATATCAGAGAGGTTGCTTATCAAATCTTCAATGCGCTAATCAAATGTAAAGCATTTCCAGGACGCGGTATTTCGGCTTATTTACATACAGTCACAATTTAAGAGGGGCGAAACATAATGAAAAAGATCCTGATTACATACGAAGCTTCCATCGAGACTGGTGACAAATTGGAATACGGAGAAGCTGCCACGACTCTCGATTTTATCACCGACAATATGGCTCTCGAACTCGTAGATACGATTGGTAAACCATACCACTCCTGGAAACCCATTGGACGAGTTGCAAGGTCTCGGGTTACTGAGATTCTTATCAATCTGGAGCGGCTTCGTGGACGAATCTATGTAGCCAATTCTATTAAGAGCGTCGAAATCATTTCCGATTCTTAAATAGCGAATAATTCACGCTTAAAAGTTGTGAAATTCAATCAACGGGAACAATTCACCAATTGACCGATACGACTATCAGTTGTACAATAGAAGGACGAGTATCGTGTCACCAGTGAAGGAGTGGAGAACTTCACAGTCGATGTTGAAAACTTTTGAACGACGATTGCAATGCAACAATAATTCATCTTTTCGATGATAACCAAATTCAATCGCTCAATCATTCTGTACGAAAATCACCAGTGAAAAACAATCGCCAATAAAGCAGTCGTTCGAAGCCAAGCGAGCGACGAGCGAAGTGTGGCGAGAAAAAGAAAATTGATGGTTATGTAGTAAGGGGTTATAGGGTTAAGAGTAGATTGTTAAGGAGAGAGAAGACCATCCGGGGAACGGAGTAGAAGGAAGAGGCCATTGAGCTTGAAAGCTGAAAGGAAAAAATTCTATGGCAAATTTAGCACTGGGCACCCACGAGTTCAAACCCGACGAGATGATTGGGTTGATTAGGCAGTACGATTTCTTTATGCTTTCGTTTGGCGACGATCCGCTTTTGCAGATTCGAGTCCCGACGAGATGGGTTAGACTTGAGATGGCGAACAATGGTGTAAGCTATCTTACCTGTCGAGATAAGCGTAAGCGAGACGGACATCTGTTTAAAATCAGCGCCAACAAGTTTGTTTTTGACGTTGACCATAACAGCGGACGGCTGAGTGGCAATTTCAAGTCTGACCTTAATGAAACCAATCTTTACGTCGTCATGTGGGGCAGCTCCGACGTGCCAGCCGACGATGATGAGTGAGTGCATCAGCAGAAAGGAGCGATAAATCGTGGAAAGCGAAAACGTAATGAGAGCCACTGATGAACGTCCCCGTCTGAGTCGAGAAGAGCAGGAGACCATCATAACCACATCTGCGGCCGACGATACGGCTGAAGTGTACACTGCTGACCCGATCTACATACGAAAGCTGGACAAGCGGGTTGAACAGGACCCTGGCAACTACAAGGTCAAGAGCCGCAATACTTACAGTGCGACCTACACGATGCCCAAGCGACTGTTGCAGTTCCGGCTGCCGACTGCGCCTCGTGAACTGACTGAAGAACAGCGCGCAGAACTCCGTGAACGAATGAAAAAAGCACAAGCGGCTCGACAGAATAAGGCCAGCATCAATTCTCAGCCGAATTCATAAAGA
>OGFW01002615.1_pt1 | contig 10685 bp, 9 predicted proteins | sample 1570991 | NCBI WGS metagenome assembly OGFW01 (sample SAMEA2582074, study PRJEB24529) | metagenome | biome: Human gut stool | place: China | collected 2011
CTCTTTCCCTACACGACGCTCTTCCGATCTTTATGTCAAGTCATTTGCTGCAAATTTTGACCGGATCAGCTTTTCCCCCGCAGCCGGTCCGCTTTTCTCCCTATACGTCGATATAGGCCGCAGCGGCGTATCCCACCTGATCTCCGTATTGCACCACATACCATCCATTCCACTCGCCGTAAACCGTCACCTCCGCGCCGTTTGGCAGGTTGGCGATTACCGTACCGGCGGGGGATGGCGTGCTGCGGAGATTCAGTGTGCCGTAGCTCAGGCGGACCGTTCCCCGTTTCGGGTCCATATGCGGGATGAAGGGCAGGCCGAAATACTCCGTCAGCGCCTTGACAAGCTGCCGGGCCACATCCTCCACATGGCTCTCCAGCCAGAGGGCGTCGGAATAGTTGTCATGGTAGCCGATCTCCACCAGCACCGCCGGGAACCGGGACCGGGACACCTCTCCCAGTGCGGTGGTAGGGCGGGTGGTGACCTTGTCGGGCAGCGGGTAGATCTCCCGCAGATTTTTGGCGATCAGCTCCGCTCCCCGCTGCCCACCGGCGCTGCCGGGATAGTAAAAGGCGATAATGCCCCGGGCGGAGGTCTGGGCGGAGCCGTTTCCGATGGCGTTGGAGTGCAGTGCCAGATAGAAGTCATAATAGCCGCTGTTGGCCTCCCGGATGGCGGCCCCCGCCGAGGTATCCGGGTCATTGCGGCGGTAGCGGATGCCGTTGGACCGCAGATACGGCTCCATAGCGTCCACGATCCGGTTCATCCAGTATTCCTCGCTGCCGCTGCCAGTAACATAGGGGTTCCAGTCCTGGGTGGACGGACTTAAAAACACAATGGGCATCAAAGTTCCCTCCCATACAGATAATGAATGTGCAGAGTTTTTTGTTATAGTGAAATTCTGTCTGCTTCATAGTATGGCGTTTTCCCTGGAATTGTGCTATACTGGCCCGGAAATCAAGCCTAAAAGGAGCACAGCTTATGAAAATAGAGCGTGGCTATCCCACTTATACCGTCACCCCCAAGGCGGAAAACGCCATCGTCAAGGGGCATCCCTGGGTGTATGATGCAGAGATCCTGAACATAGAAGGTGAAATAGACAACGGCGGACTGGTGGATGTCATCAGCAAGAAGGGCCGCTATCTGGGCACCGGTTTTTTGTCCCAGCAGTCCAAGATCCGTGTGCGGCTCATCTCCCGGAACGCCAATGACCGCTTTGACGAAGCCTTTTGGCGGCGAAAGCTGCAATGGGCGTGGGACTACCGGAAGTCCGTCATGGACCCGGCGGATCTGGACGCCTGCCGGGTGATCTTTGGCGAGGCGGACGCCTTCCCTGGTCTGACGGTGGATAAGTTCCACGATCTGCTCAGTGTGCAGGTGCTGTCCGTTGGCATGGAAAATTTACAGGACCTTCTGCTCCCTGCTCTGGTGGACATTCTCCGGCAGGACGGCCAGCCCATCCGGGGCGTGTTCCTGCGGAACGACGTGGCCCTCCGGGACAAGGAGGGCCTGCCCCAGGGCAAGGGCTGGTACGCCCTCCCCGGCGAAACTGTGCCGGACAGCCCGGTGGTGGAGATCGTGGAAAACGGGGTCAAGTATCTGGTGGACGTGGAAAACGGCCAGAAAACCGGCTTTTTCCTGGACCAGAAGTACAACCGCCGGGCGGTGGGCCGTCTTGCAGCGGGCAAGACCGTGCTGGACTGCTTCACCCACACCGGCTCCTTCGCCCTGAACGCCGCCCTGGGCGGCGCCAGGCACGTAACGGCGGTGGACGTGTCGGAATCCGCCGTGGAGATGGCCCGGGCCAACGCGGAGCGCAACGGCGTATCCGATATTATGGACTGCGTGGCGGCCAATGTGTTCGACCTGCTGCCCCAGCTGGAAAAGGAGCCGGTGAAGTATGACTTCATCATTCTGGACCCCCCGGCCTTCACGAAAAGCCGGAAAACCGTGGCCAATGCCATCACCGGCTACAAGGAGATCAACTACCGGGCCATGAAGCTGCTGCCCCGGGGCGGGTACTTGGCCACCTGCTCCTGCTCCCACTTCGCCACGGCGGAGAAATTCGAGGCCATGCTCCGCTCCGCCGCTCACGATGCCGGGGTACAGCTGCGGCAGATCGAATCCCGGCAGCAGAACTGCGACCATCCCATCCTCTGGGGCGTGGACGAAACGGATTATCTGAAGTTTTATCTATTCCAGGTCGTATAAATTCTGTTGAATATTGCGAAAAGGACTCGGATACTGATGCATCCGAGTCCTTTTTCTCTGCCCCTAAAATAGCGCCCCGGTGCCCTTTGGCACCGGGGCGCTGCTTTTTCAATTGGTTTTTATTGGGCGCACAAACGGAGATCAGCCGTATCCGCAGGTCACCAGTTCCCAGGCGCCGCCGTCGCTGCGGCCCAGCCACCACTGCCAGCCCTCATACTCCGTATCGGCATCCCAGGCGTCCCGCTGCTCCACGGGGGAGTGAAAGCTGCTGGAAAACAGGATGCACTGAGTAAAAGGCTCAGTCTGCTCTTTCATTTCCAGCCCGTTGAGCCACTCAATGTTTTCGTCGCTGCAGGCCGCGTCGCCGCCGTAGGCCAGGCTGTGAAGTTCACAGCCTTCCCAGGTGGCAAACTCCGCTTCAATTACCTGGATGGCAGCGTCCATGTCCTCCTGGGTGTAGAGTTCGGAATTGCCGTAGTCAATTTTCACCTTGGGCGGCTCCTGGGTGTCCTGCTTGCCGCATCCGCCCAGAGTGCCTAAAATCATGATCGTCAGGGAAACAGCCAAAAGTTTTTTCATATCCATTCCTCCTGCATTCCTCAATCATTTACTTTTCAGGTGATTCTGTGGCCTGACGGCTGAGCCGTCAGGCCACAGGTTTTTTTACGCCTTGATCTCTACGATGCGGACCACGCCGTCATAAACATAGAGGTTCATGGTGTCGCCGTAGGCTTTGGCATCATCCAGCGTCATCCACTTGCCGGTGTCATCGTTGTAGCACTGGACATTGGAGGGGACCTCGTAGGTCCGGCTGCCGAAGGTCACGGCCGTCTTGCCGATCCAGGCACTGGAAGAGACGTTGCTCAGCTTGCTCATGGTGTCAAATCTGGTGAACATGAGCCTGTCATTCACGCTCTTTTTGATACTTGCAGCCACAAAAGCACCAGTGCTGACACTGTTACCGCTATAAACCGTATATTTTTCTGTATCACTGCAAACGATCGTGATCGTGCGGTCAGTCTCCTTGCCGGTTGTCGGATCATACTTGCTGTCCACAATCGCACGGCCAAAAATCATATCGCCTGCAAGGCCGTTATTCAGCACGATCAAGTCCACCTGACCGGCCCAGTTGGTCCGGGCATAGGAGACGCGGCCGGAGTTGACGCCGGTCTGGCTCAGCTCGCTGAGGGCGATCTGTCTGCCGCCGTCAAAGAGCATAACGTTGTCCGCCAGCTTTCTGCCGCCCAGCGTACCTTCCTTGGGAAGCAGGTCACCGCCGACACCGCCGGAGATCTTGTTGAGCTTCAGGCCGCTCTTGTCGGCATACACCGACACTACCTGACCGGCGTATTCGCTCGCTGTGCCGATGTTCAGCAGCGCACCGCCGCAGACCAACTGCACATCACCCTTTTCGGACACCACCGCCATGGCATTGCCCCGGGCACCTGACCGTCCGCCGTCAGCAGAAGGACGATCTGCTTGCCAGGCTTCAGCTTGGACAGGGAATCCACTGCCGTAGGCAGAACATTCAGTTCCTTGCCGCCCAGCACCGTAATGGTGGCGGGGCTGCTGGGAGAGGGCTTGCAGTCCTCGTAGTAGACGGACACCCGGGTATCGCTGACAATGATGGAATTGGTAGCGGAGGCGTAGGTCGCCACGTCATACTTTTTGAGGTCTGCTGCCGTGGCAGGGGAACCATTCTTGTAAATCTGGTAGCTGTTGTTACCCGCCATGGAGTCCAGTCCGGCAACAGAGCCGTTGGCACCGATGATGACCGCCGCATTGGAAACGCCATTGCTGCCGGTGATGGGCAGGAAGGTCAGGATCTCGCCGGCGCTGTTGAGGACCGCCTTGCCCTTGGAGCCGATGAGGCTGGTGGAGGCAACGGGATGCGCCATGGTATACGTCTTACCGCCGGCAGTCATCGTGCCCTTACCGCCGTCCACGGCGGTAAGGTAGACCTCCTCGCCCACTTTGTAGTTGAACAGCGCCTCGCCCTTGCCGTGCTTGGCCTCAAAAAGGTTCAGGAACAGCTTGGCCGCCTGTGCGCGGGTCAGGCCCGCGTAGGCGGAGGTGATACCGGTGGACTTCAAAAGGCCGTTGGTCTGGGCCTCCGCCATGTAGCTCTGGGGCCACACGCCGCCCATGTCCTCGTCCTTGTAGCCCAGGCCCCGCATGAGGATCGTCACCGCCTGTCCGGCGGTCACGGTCTGGCCGGGCTTGAACTTACCGTCGGCAAAGCCGGAGATGATCCCCTTCCTCGCCGCCATATTGATGTAGGCGGACGCCCAGTGGGAGGGCTTCACGTCCGGGAAGATGGTAACGGTGGAATACCGTCCCAACTCGCCGCTGCCGTCCATGGCGTAAACTGCCATTTTGCAGAACTGTGCCCGGTTCAGAACGGTGTCCGGGCGGAAGGTACCGTCGCCGTAGCCGTCCAGCACACCCATGAGCCGCAGAGTTTCCACGGCGGTGGCGGTATAGCTGTCGCTGACGTCGGAAAATTTGGTGACAGCCGCCGCCCCGGCAGGCACCGTCAGCAGGGAGCCCAGCATGCTGATCGCCAGCAGCCAGGTCAAAATTCGTTTTTTCATAAGTCTCTCTCCTTTAATCCGCCCGCAGGGCTTCCACAGGCTGGAGTTTCGATGCTTTTGCCGCCGGGTAGCTGCCGAACAGCACGCCCAGCGCCACGGAAAGGCCGAAGGCCGCCAGCGTCACCCAAGTGGCGGGGAAAATGGTCATCTGGAACAAAATCTTGCCCAAAGCCAGACTGCCGATGGTGCCGAAGATAATGCCCACAATGCCGCCCATGCCGCAGAGCATACCGGATTCGATGAGGAACTGGGCCACAATGCTGCTCCGCTGTGCGCCAAGGCTCCGGCGGATACCGATCTCGCGGGTCCGCTCCGTCACCGTCACCAGCATGATGTTCATGATACCGATGCCGCCCACCAGCAGGGAGATGGCGGCGATGCCGCCCAGCACCAGAGAGATCATAGTCAGCTGCTGGTTCTGATAATCCTGCCAGTAGCCTTCCTTCTGCACCTGATAGCCGCCCATGCTCTGATCCACCACGCCGGAGAGATACCCGCCGATCTCGGTGATGGCGGTTTTCATGCTGGCGTCATCCTTGGCCTTTACCAAAAATTCTGTGGGGGCCGTATCCCCCAGCAACCGGGTAGCGGTGTAGGGAAGGATCATAAAGTTATCCGTCTGGTAAGCGGAAGGGGTATCCGGCTCCACGCGGGCGCCATACACGCCCACCACTTCAAAGTTGTTGCCGTTGACCTTCATGATCTGTCCCACAGGGTTGGCGCTGCCGAAAAAGACCCGCGCCGCCTGCGCGCCCAGCACGCAGATCTGATTGTATTTCTCGCAGTCCAGCCACGCAAGGTCTCTGCCCTTTGCGATTGCCAGATTGTTGCAGGCGCTGTACTGGTCGGAGCCGTAGTAGATCTGCGGGGGACCGCTGACCACGTTGTACTGCTGGTCATATTTCCACTCCATTGTGGAGCTGTTTTTCGTACCGTATACCACCGTAGCGTTGGATGAGCCCTTGGGGGTAATGCCAATAATGGACTCCTTCAGTCCGGAGCAAAAGCGGTACAATCCGGTAAAATAGTCCTTGCTGATAGGGTTGCCGGCCTCGTCGTACGTATACGCATACACGCTCACTTCAATGCGGTTGGCGCCCATGGCGGCAAACTGCTCCATGGTTTTGGCCTTCATACCCTCCATGGTGGAAACGATGGTCATAACGGCGGCAATACCGATGAAAATAGAGAGAATGGTCAAGGCGCTGCGGCCTTTTTTCCCGCAGATGGACCGCCAGGCCATCTTAAATGCCTGCCCGATGTTCAATACCAATCCACCTCCTGTGGGTGATCCTCGATGATCTTTCCGTCCGCGATCCGCACGATGCGCCGGGCCGTGGCGGCGATCCCGTTGTCATGGGTGATGAGAATGACGGTGCTGCCCTCCTTGTTCAACTGCTGGAGGAAGCCCAGCACCTCGTGGCCCGTCCGGGAATCCAATGCGCCGGTAGGCTCATCCGCCATAATGATGGGCGGATGGGTGGAAATGGCCCGGGCGATGGCCACACGCTGCTGCTGGCCGCCGGACATCTGGGTAGGCTTATGCTGCGCCCGGTCGGCGAGACCCACGCGGGTCAGCGCCTGTATCGCCAGCTCCCGCCGGTCAATGGGATCGATGCCCTGATAGATCAGCGGCAGTTCCACGTTTTCCAGCACCGTCAGATTCTGGATCAGGTTGTACTGCTGGAAAATGAACCCGATCTGCTTGTTGCGGATGCGGGAGAGCTCCTTGTCGGAAAGCTCCCGGACATCCACGCCGTCCAGACGGTAAGTGCCCCGGGTGGGGATGTCCAGACAGCCCAGCACGTTCATCATGGTGGACTTGCCGGAGCCGGACTGGCCCACCACCGCCACGAACTCGCCCTTTTCAATATCCAGCGAAACGCCGTCCAGGGCCCGGACCTCGCTCTCAAGGCCCTCGCCGTAGATCTTATAGACGTCCCGCAGTTCGATCAGTTTCGCCATGGCTTAACCCCACGCCTGATCGGTTATCATCTGGGTAAAGACGGTGTCGCCGTCATTTACGCCGGACTTGATCTCCACGTTATATGTATCCTGAATACCGATCTCCACCTGAACGGGATAGAAGCCGCTGGGAATCTCCTCGTCCTGATAGGGCAGCTCCAGCGCGTTGTCCGGCCGGCTGTCTGCCTGCACATAGACCACGGTGGCGGAAGAACCATCCTCCAGCCCCACGGTACGCACCGCCTGGATGGGCACCATCAGGCAGTTGTCATTCTGGCTGGCCTGGATCTGATAGTTCACATAGCTGTTGACCTGGAGGTTGCCGTCCGTGTTGTCCGCGGATGGGATAGGAGGCCACGCCGTTATTCACAGTGCTGGACAGGCTCACCGTCTCCACCGTGCCGAAGGCGCTGGTGCCCCACTGGTCCAGGTTCACGGACATACCGGTCTTGATGTAACTGATGTTCCGCTCGTCCACGGTGGCGCTGACGGTCACGGTGGAGGTGTCGGAAACGGTCACAAGGGTGCTGTTTGCCTGAAGTTCCTGCCCCGGCGTCACGGACAGGCCGATAACCTGACCGGAAATGGGAGCCACCGCATTGCAGTTGTCCAGATTCTTCTGGGCGGCCTCCAGCTTCTTCTGGGCCTCTTCCAGATTCTGCTGTGCGGTGAAGATCTCCGTCTCGCTGTCCTCGCCGTCGATCCGCACCAGAACCTGGCCGGGCGTTACGGCGAGATAGTCCACCAGATTACTGGAGATCACCGTGCCGCTGACGGTGGAGTTCAAATCTCCCACCCGGTAATATTGCAGTTTAGCGGCTTCGTAGGGATACACGGTATCGCCGTTCACAATCGTAGTGGCAGTAGCCACCATATCCTTGGCCAGCACACCCTCATTGGGGATCACGATCTCGGCGGAAAACAGCTTAGAACCCTCCGGCGTGATGCGGCTGACCATGTGGACTGCCTCCACGGTGCCCTCCACGGTGGTCATCAGGGCAGGGATAGAGACCTGCACCTTCTGCCCCGCCTTCAGCTCCCCGGCGTAGGCGTAGCTGTAATACTGCTCCAGCCGCATCCGGGTATCGTCCGCGAGGACGGCGACCTTGGTGCCCTTGCTAATCTCGTCGCCGGGGTTCAGTGTCACAACATCCATCAGTTTTCCGGCGTAGGACGGAGAAAGATTCAGCCCCGCAATGTCCTTTTGCAGCGTGTTGATCTGCTTCTGATAGCCCTCAACCTCGTCCCGGGCCTTCTGGACCTCCGTGGCAGCATTGGGGGAATCAATGGTAAACAGGGGGTCCCCCTGCTCCACTTTCTGTCCCTCCTCCACGAATACATCCATCACCGTGCCCGCAGTGGTCAGGCTGATAGTCTCGCTGTTCTTGGCCTTTACCAGACCGCTGCCGTCCACCTCGGAGCTGATAGCGCCGTAGGACACCGTCGCCATGCCTACCTCGCTGCTGCCGTCCTTCTTTTTGAAGAATTTCACGCCGCCTGCGATCAGGGCGGCCACGACCACCAGCGCAACGATCCGCCGGATCGTACGCCGCCGCTTTTTCTTGTCTGCCGTGCTTTTTTCCGGCTTTTTCGCCGGGGTCTCCGGTGACGCCGGAGCGGCTGTCTCCGCCGGGGTCAGCTCCTTTTTCTCTTCCATGATCTCTGCCATGACATATTCTCCTTTTACGATTCTCCGGGCTGAGGCCCGCTTGTTTCCGATCCAGTGCTGTCAGCGCCCAAACAGGGCTGCCGACAGGCATATTCACCTTCGCTCACTGATGTTAATATAGCCAATAGGGTAAATCAACAACAAAACAGTAACAAATTCCATCAAAACCGCTTTCATTTGTAATAGACGGATTCAACCGCGAAAAGGTTTCCTTTTTTGCAAAAACTTTTTGATAACAGCAGACCGCACCGCCCGGGATCATGGGCAGTGCGGTCACTTTTGTTGTTTTCAGGAGATCAGGCAGCCAGCCGCCGGGCGCTCATGCGCTGGATCAGCACGATGCCGCCGACCATCACGAGGCCAACCACATCCGATGCGGTGCCGGGGATCATCATGCACAGACCGCCGGCAGCCATCGCCAGACGGAACAGCATGGGGATCTTCTTATAGACGAAGCCGTTCAAAGCCGCAGCCACACCAAACAGACCGATGAGGGCGCTGACTACGATCTGCACCACTTCAAATGCGCTGCTCACATTGTCAAACAGCATAGCGGGGCTGTACGCAAAAATGTAGGGCACGATAAAGGCCGCGACGGCCAGCTTGGTAGCGTTGATGCCGGTTTTCATAGGGTTGGCCTTGGCAATGGCGGCGCCGGCGTAGGCAGCCAGAGCCACCGGAGGCGTAATGTCCGCCACGATGCCGAAGTAGAACACGAAGAAGTGAGCAGCCACCAGAGGGAAGTCCATCTGCACCAGAATGGGGGCGCAGGTGGAAGCCATGATGCAGTAGTTGGCGGTGGTAGGAACGCCCATGCCCAGAATGATGCAGCAGATCATCGTCAGCAGCAGGCCGATCATAGTGGCGTCGCCTGCCATCTGCACGATGGCATTGATAAGGATGGAAGCAAGACCGGTGACGGTAATGCAGCCGGCGATCATACCAGCCATGGCACAGGCCACAGCCACGGTGATGGCGCCCTTGGCGCCGGCCTCCAGTGCCTCCACGATTTTACCGAAGGTCAGCCGCTCATCCTTGTTCAGGAAGCCCACCACGATGGCGGCCAGAATGGACACCGCCGCGGAGAACTGCATGGTGCGGCTGCCGGAGGAAACCAGGAAGATCAGCAGGGCCAGAGGTATGATGAGATAGGCACGCTTGGCGAGCTCACCCCAGGAGACCATCTCGGACTTGGGCATACCCTTCAGTCCCAGCTTCTTGGCTTCCAGATGGACGGCGATGAAAATGCCGGTGAAGTACAGCACGGCGGGAAGGATGGCCTTTACAGCCACCTTCGCATAGGGGATATTCATGTACTCTGCCATCAGGAACGCCGCTGCGCCCATGATGGGGGGCATGATCTGACCACCGGTAGAGGCGGCAGCCTCCACCGCGCCGGCGAACTCCGGCTTGTAGCCGGTTTTCTTCATCATGGGGATGGTGACGGAGCCGGTGGTCACGGTGTTGCCCACGGAGGAGCCGGACACCATGCCGCACAGGGCGGAGGAAATGACCGCCACCTTGGCGGGGCCGCCGGAGGACCAGCCCGCCAGACGGTTGGCGAAGCTGATGAAGAAGTTGGCGATACCGGTGCGCTCCAGAAATGCGCCAAAGATGATGAACAGCACGATGTAGGTGTAGCAGACGCTCACCGGCGTACCGATGACGCCGCTGGTGGTGTAGAACAGCTTATAGACGATGTTCTTCAGCGCCTTGTAAAAGCTGGGGTCCCAGCTGAGCTGGTTATAAAACGTGTAGATCAGCAGCAGGCCCAGCACCACCAGAATGGGCAGGCCCACGCACCGGCGGCACAGCTCGATCAGTACCACAATACCGATGGCACCGACAATGATGTGGACGGGCTGGAGCTTGGTGGCCAGCTGAATGATGGAGAAAGCGTTGATGGCAAAATAGAAGAAGCTGCCAGCGCCCAGAACCATCAGGATCCAGTCATACCAGGGCACATGGTTCACCCGGGCAGCACCTTTTCTGGCGGGATACACCAGATAGCCGATGATGATGATAAAGCCCAGAAACAGGGACAGCCGCCGCTCCGGAAGTGCCTTGCTGAACAGGGTCATCAGGATACAATAGATTGAGAAGGCCGACATCAGCACCCGCAGGGCGATTTTCGGAGCCCCCTCCCAGATACGGGTGTTGGATTCCCGGTCATACTTTTTCATGACCGCATCCACGTCCGCCTGGATATCATGCTCCATCTCGTGCACCTCGTGGTCGAGTGCCTT
>OGFW01002619.1_pt1 | contig 10674 bp, 7 predicted proteins | sample 1570991 | NCBI WGS metagenome assembly OGFW01 (sample SAMEA2582074, study PRJEB24529) | metagenome | biome: Human gut stool | place: China | collected 2011
GAATTGATTGCTGCCGTTGCAGAAGCTTCCGGTAAATCTAAAGCTGATGTTAAAGATGTTCTGGATGCTCTGACAGCTCAGATCGTCAAAACTGTTAAAGCAGGTGATGAAATCTCCTTAGTTGGTTTCGGAACTTTCAAGTCTGCTAAGCGCGAAGCTCGTGCCGGCCGCAATCCTGCCACCGGAGCAACGATCCAGATTCCCGCTTCTGTTCAGCCGAAATTCGTTGCCGGCAAACAGTTTAAAGATGCCCTCAATACAAAATAATTTGTTTTGAGCTGAGCAAAAAGGCCGCAAAGAGTTTTTCTCTACGGCCTTTAATTTTTTCTATTTTCGGGTGTTTTACACATCCCGCATTTTTGTCATCGCTTGATCTAAGTCGTTGATCATATCTTCCGGATCTTCCAAGCCGATATAAACACGGATCATCGTACGCATAATTTTCGGGTCACCGACCGTGCGTTTCCCGTAGCTCCTCAGGATCAAGCTCTCAAATCCGCCCCACGAGTAACCCAATCCGAATAGTTTTAAAGAATCCATAAAGCGGTTGATCTGAACATCCGTGTACTGATCCTGAAATTGGAAAGCAAATAATCCGATCGGGCCGGAGTAGTCTCTCTTGTAAATGCGATAGCCGGGATCCTTTTCATAAGCCGGCCAAATCACTTTTTTGACTTCTTCCCGCTTAAGAAGCCAGTCAACCACTTTCCGCGTATGCACGCCCACTGCATCAAGGCGGACTTTCAGAGTGCGTAAGCCGCGGAGGCCTAGGTACACACTTTGCGCCGAGGCGTATTGTCCGGTCATCTTGCAGACGTCTCTCACCTGCTTCCAGTTTTTTTCATTGCAGGTAACCGTGGACATCAACACGTCGCTATGACCGCAGATGTATTTCGTCGCCGAATGCACTACTACATCCACACCGTGCTTCAGCGGCTGGAAATTGAGTGGCGTGGCATAAGTGTTGTCGATCATTGTGACGATGTTGTATTTGCGAGCGACCGCGGCGATTGCCGGAACATCCTGCATTTCAAAGGTATGCGTACCCGGACTTTCCATATAAATCAATCGCGTATTGGGACGAATTAATTTCTCAATACCGGCCCCGATGGTCGGCTCGTAAAACTCTGCTTCCACGCCGAAGTTCTTTAGCAGTACTTCGCAGAACTGGCGCGTAGGACCATAAACCGAATCTGTTACAAGCATGTGATCGCCTGTCTTCAGGAAGGCCATCATCGGAATCGTGCAGCCCGCTAAACCCGTACTAAATGCCCAGGTTCCGGCTCCGCCTTCGAGTTTATTCATGGCGTCATAAAAAGCTTCATGCGTCGGGCCTCCGTCCGTCCCGTAGGTCTGTGCAGTACCGTCGCCGTACAAATGGTTATCGACACGTCCGAACAGATCTTCCATATCATCGTGAAGAATGGTCGAGCCTTCATAGGGCGGCACATTTACATAACCGCCGCTTGCCTCCAAATTGCGGCCGCAATGCGACAAAATGGTTTGCAAACCCGGTTCGTCCTTTGGTTTATTCATATATTCCTCCGTTTTGGATCGCGGTCTATGCTTCTCAACGGTCCACAAACATCTGTTTCAGTTCTTCTGCCACGATATCTCGTAAGGGGGACTCAATCAGCGGATTCCATGCGATAGAAAGGGGCAAACAGGGAGCTGCATCCGTAATTGTTTCTGCCCGGATATATTCAGGCATCCACTGTCTGAAAGATTCCGGCAAGAAAGCGATTCCCTGCCCGCAGCTTACAAATCCCATCTGACGCGGACTGGATTCGACCTCGTGGATGATCCGCGGAGTAAAACCGCCGACTTCCTGACAAAAACCGACGAGACCGTCGAAAAGCCTTGGCGCAATGGAGCGCCGCGTAAATACGAAATCCTCATTCCTCAGGTCTTTGATGGACACTCCGCCCTTGCCGGCTAAATGATGATTTCGATTCAAAAGTACAATTGGCTTCTCATTGATGAGGTTCGCCATCCTTAAGCGCTGATCCGACAAGGTATCGAAAAATGCCATACCGATTAAAACCGTTCCGTCGGTGAGCTCAGTTTCGACCTGATAAGAATCGATTTCTTTCACAAAAAGCGAAATGTTCGGATGCAATGCCGCAAGGCGTTTTTTGAACTCCGGAATAAAGAAAAGCATTGACTCCGTATTGGCGCCGATCGTCAGAATTCCCTGCGCATTTTGCTGCATCTGTTTTACGGAGTAATCCAGAATTTCTGCCTGCCGAACCAGCTGGTCAATCATCGGCATGATTGCATTGCCTTGTGCAGTCGGAGAAACACCTCTAGGCGTTCTCTCCAGCAATTTCATTTTCAGTCTCGCCTCTAATTCATCGATCTGAAGAACAAGCGGAGGAACAGACATGTTCAGGCGTTTTGCCGCCCGCCGAAAACTCTTCTCCTGAGTCACGGCGGCAAACAGCATTAACTGTCTTATGGTGCGGTAATTGAAACAACGACGCATTTTGATGTTAGCAAAAAGGTAATTGAGTGATAAAGATTTTATATCACTTGCGCTCCTAGGCGTGTGCCTTTCTTCCTACACTGACTGGCAACAAAGGAGATAAAAATGTCAGCATCAAGTCTCGGACTCTTTTTCATAGTCGTTTTCATCACATGTGTTACGCCCGGTGCCGGCGTCCTTTATACGTTAAAAAACGCCATTAACTACGGAAAGAACAATGCGTTTCTCTCTCCGACAGGCAACGCAATCGGAGTGCTTTTCATGAGTATTCTTGCCGCGAGCGGCTTAGGAGCTGTCATTCATGAATCCTCTGTCATGTTCTACGGCCTGCAGTTATGCGGATGCTTGCTTCTCTTTTGGTTCGGCTGGAAAAGCTGGACGGCTCCGGTTATTTCGCTTTCTTCATCCATCAAATCTTTTAATCCAAAGGAGTTGAAGCAGGAAAGGATTCATATATTGACGAGCGCTGCTCTTCTGCAGGTCACCAACCCGATGTGTATCGTGTTCCTGCTCTCCTTATTCCCACAGTTTATCGATCCAAAAGGTTCGTACGTCCAACAGGTCTCTTTGATGATTGCCATGTTTGTCATCACTTGCTGGTTTGTTCACATTGCATACAGCTACTCTGCCGCTGCTGCGGCTGACCGCTGGATGACGAAGAGCTTCTCCTTCTGGCTCAACAAAATCAGCGCCTTTCTATTCTGGTTAATTTCTGTTTCAATCCTGGTCAAGATGTTCTAAATCGGACATTTTTGTCAACATCAACTACTTAATTTCTCAAGGATTTTTTACGAACTCTGTGCTCGAAATAGGTTTTTACAAATATTGTGGTAGAAACCCTTAGGGCTTTATGCTAATATTCAGTTGTGGCAATTGAATGTTGTCACTTCTCCTTGGGATTTGAGGTTGAAGCGAGAATCTCCGAAGAGCTTTTCGAGATCCATTTCAGGAACTCAAGTTCTTCTCTCGCTAATTTAGATACCGGCGTCTGAATGATTTATTTCAGACGCCCTTTTTTTGCCCGCCTTTGGTCGGCCGGGTTTGACTGCTCACCGAACGATATGCCGGATGATCCTTGAAGTCGATTTCCCGCGCCCAGGAGTTAGACTCTGCAAAAACTTCCCGATTTAGGTGCCTCGTTCCACAAAAAATGATCCGTTTTTGCTGGGTGATCGTAATTTCAAAAAGTCAATGATTTTTGAATTTTTTCTTTGTAAATTAAATAAATAACGACAACACAGCCCCAAAGCTTTGGTATAGAATTCAACCTTTTCACAGTTTCACAACATACTAGAAAAATGGAAGACTTACCTAAACAGGCTGTCAAAGAACAGCAGAAGGATGAGACCGCTCTCGTCCTTGGCACCCTGCTCAAGGAAGGCGATAAGCAGACCAAAAGTCATCTTGCCGATGTTATCTATGAACAGTTTGGGCTCCCTAAACGTTTCTGCAAGGAAATCGTGGATCTTTTCTTCGATGAAGCACTTGAATGCCTCGTTCGCGGCGAAGAACTAAAGCTTTCCAACTTCGGTGTTTTTTCCATCAAGCAGAAAAGCGAGCGTCCGGGACGTAACCCTAAGTCCGGCGAATCCGCCATTATTAAGGCCCGCCAGGTAGTTTCCTTCCACCCGAGCGGTCAGCTTCGTAAAGAAGTTGTCGAAGGCCGTAAGCATGCCGCTATTGCTCTTCAGGCCAGCGGCGCCAGATAAGATCTGAGCTTACTCATTCGCGGAAACTCTTTCCGTGTGAAAAAGACCACAAATTCTGTTCAGGATTGTGGTCTTTTTCTCATATTTGGCGGACTGCCGCTGTGGATCTAATCATTTCTCCGCCAAACTTCAGACACCCGAAGCTACCAAGGCAGCAGTCTTCAATTTTGTGGTCTTTTCTATATATTTTTAGCTGATTTGCCGTACCTTAACAAGTCATTTCCGCCGTCTTTTCTGCTGCATCCTCCAGCCAATTCCGGCAAGCCAACTGCTCTATCCAATTGCTTGGAACGCCTTTTTCTCCCCCGATCCCATAAATTAACCCGGCAATGCCTCCGGCAACCGAGGCCGTTGTGTCGGAATCGTCTCCAAGATCAACGGCTTTCAAGACCGCATATCGATAATTTGTGGTCTTTTCCACACACCAAATGGCGGCCCACAAAGTATCCAGCACAAAGCGGCCGGATTTAATTTCACTTTCAGGGCGCTCACTTAAAAGTCCAAAGGACGGCATCTGAATTAATTCTTTTTCCGAGAGGTTGAAGGAGTCGATACTCAACCGGCAGATATAGTCATTGATATGTTTGATGCCTCCTGCATATTCTATCAAGATGTCGCAGGCATTGTTGTCGCTTTGGGAAATGCTGTATTGCATCAGTTCCCTAAGCGTAATCGTGAAATCCTGGTCGGGAAACTTCTTCCGCAGGGGGCTGTAGGTATTGGGCAGCATTTGGGATGCCTTTATGGAAACAATGCTGTCCAGGCTGATGCTTTGCTTATCCATCTTGTCCAGTACGGCCAGTGCCACATGGAATTTGAATACACTGAGCAAGGGGAAGTGTACATGGTCGTTATACCGGAGCATGTCTCCTTTGTCTGTCCATACGGCTATACCAACGGTGGCTTTCTTGCCATTGAGCAGACTGTCAATCCGGTTTTCAAGTTCAGACATTTGCTGCGCCCGGACGACGGTAGCTATACAAGTGAATAAGGTAAGTATGGCGATGAAATATGCTTTCATAACTTCAATTTCTTTAAGAGGCAATTCGCACGCAAAGATACAACTTTTAGCAGCAAGTTGCTAAAATGAGTTATGGATTATGGGCTATAAGTGTGATAGCTTATAACCCATAATCCATAACTTGTAGCTCATCCTCCCTATTGTTTCTTACTGAACTTCTCCTGCAACTTCTGCATCAATTCGTAGAAATTAGGAATATAGACCGTGGCAAGCAAGGTATTCAGTGCCATACCGAACACTACGGCGGCTCCCAGTGCAATACGGCTTCCCGCCCCTGCTCCGGTTGCAAAAAGCAGCGGCATAACCCCGAATACGAATGCAAGCGATGTCATCAGAATAGGTCGCAGGCGGATATGTCCGGCCTGGAATGCCGCATCGCGGATTGAATTGCCTTGTGCACGAAAGTCACGTGCAAACTCCACAATCAGAATACCGTTTTTGGCAGACAAGGCGACAAGCAGAATGATTCCAATTTGTGTGTAGATGCTGACCGGAGTCCCCATGACATAGCATCCCAGCATGGCACCGAGCAGTGCAACCGGAAGTCCCATTACGGCAGCTACCGGACTGGTCCAGCTTTCGTATTGTGCGGCGAGTACAAGGAAGGCAACCAGCAGTGCCATGACGAATACGACAGTCGTCGTGGTTCCCGCCTGCGTCTCCTGATAGGCTACCGAAGTCCATTCATAGCCGAACTCGTCTCCGAGATGCTCTTTGATTAGACTTTCCATTTGCCGGATACCCTCTCCCGAACTACTGCCCGGAGCCACATTGCAGGTCACGGCTGCTGTGGAGTACATGTTATATCTGTTTATCTGGTCCATGCCTAACTGCTCTTCCACCCGGGTGAAGGAAGAGAAAGGTACCATTTCTCCCGATGCATTGGGAACGCTCAATTTCAGAACATCGTCGATGACACGCTGGGCACGGTCGCCCGCCCCCAATTTCACTTGGTAGATGTGTCCGAACTGTACATAGTCGTTGACGTAGGCCTCCCCCATATAGTAACCCAAGGCGGTGAATACACTGTTCAGCGGGATACCCATCAACTGTACCTTGTCGCGGTCTATATTCAAAAAATATTGCGGTACATTGGCTTGGTACTGGCTGCTGACCGATGCCAGTGCCGGATAATTGCGGTAATGCTCCATCAAGGTCTCTACAGCACGCTGCATCTCGGTGGCGCCGAGGTTGTGGCGGTCTTCCAATTGGAGTTGCAGGCCTCCGGTAGCTCCCAGTCCGGGGATGGCAGGCGGGACCATGGCAAATATCTCTGCTTCCTGGATGCCATATACTTCCATATTGAAGCGCTGTACTACGGCTTCAGCCGTATGTTCCTTTCCCTTGCGTTCATTCCAGTTTTTCAGTACGATGAAGTAAGTGGCCGCATTGCTTTGCTCTCCACCTCCCATCACGGAGAAGCCGGATATGCCGATGTAGTCCTTTATTTCGGGGTAAGAATCGAGAATCTTATTTATCTGCTTTCCTACGGCTTGGGTGCGCTCCAGGCTCGATGCAGGGGGAAGTTGTACCACTGCGAGGAAATAGCCGTCATCTTCTTCCGGAACAAATGTGGACGGCCATTTGACAAACAGCAGGACAGCAATCAATGTGAAAACCGCATATGAAACGATGGAAGCGACAGGGCGTTGGAGCAGGTACTCCACTATCCGGTCGTAGACTCCTTGTGTCTTGTCGTACAGATGGTTGAACCCCCGATATAGGGGATTTTTGGAAGGCCGGGTAGGTTGCAGCATCAAGGCACAGAGTGCCGGAGTAAGGGTCAATGAGTTGAATCCGCTAAGTACGGTGCTGGCTGCAATGGTCAAGGCAAACTGTTTATACAGTTGTCCTGATATGCCGCTGACGAGTGTTGTCGGGATAAATACGGCAAGCAGCACCAGCACTACCCCGACAATGGGGCCGGTAATCTCTCCCATCGCTTCGGTCACAGCCTGGCGGGAGGTGTAGCGCCCCGTGTCCAGCAGACGCGTGGAGTTCTCCACCACCACAATGGCATCATCTACCACGATGGCCACGGCAAGTATCAGTCCGAATAGTGTCAGCGTATTGATGGAGAAGCCGAACAAGGACATGACGGCCAGTGTGCCGATGAGTGATACCGGAATAGTGATGCAGGGAATGACGACCGCCCGCCAGTTCTGCAGGAACAGGAAGATGACGAGAACTACCAGCAGGGTTGTTTCAAGGAACGTCACCATCACTTCGTCTATGGAAGCATGAATGACATCCGTAGTGTCCAGGGTTACATTGTATTGTATGCCTGCAGGGAAATTTTGCGAGAGTTCCTGCATTTTTGCCTTTACTCCTTTGGAAACGTCCAGCGAGTTGCTGCCAGGTTGCTGATAGATAGCGATGGCAGCGGTGGGTTTCCCGTCCAGTTGGGATACTACGCTGTAAGAGGCCGAGCCCAGGTCGATATGCGCCACGTCGCGCAGACGGAGTATCTTCCCTCCGGTTTCGGTACGCAGGATAATGTTGCCGAACTCTTCGGGTGAGGTAAGGCGCCCTTTTACGGTCAGGCTGTATTGATAGGCATTTTTATTGTCTGTGCCGATGGGTTGCCCTACGTTACCTGCGCTGACCTCCACATTCTGTGATTGGATAGCTTGGTATACATCGGCCGGCGAAAGATAGCGGATGCGCATGGCGGCAGGGTCGAGCCAGATACGACTGGAGTAGTCACCTGCTCCCATCACATTGACGGCGCCTACACCGGGCACGCGTGTTAACTGGTCTACGAGATTCAGCTTGGCATAGTTGCTGAGGTAAAGTCCGTCGTAGTCTTTGCTGTCCGACGTCATCGTGAGGAACATCACGATGTTCGATGACTGTTTCTGTACAGTGACGCCTTGCACCACAACGGGAGTAGGTAGTGACGACTGGGCCACGCTTACCCGGTTCTGGACCTGCACGGTAGCCATATCAATGTCTGTGCCTACGGCAAAAGTAATGGTAAGAGAGTAAGCGCCCGATGAGCTGGAGTTGGAGGACATGTAAAGCATTCCGTCCACTCCGTTGACTTGCTGCTCGATGGGGATGCCGACGGTTTGTGCCACCGTCTGCGCATTGGCTCCGGGATATACGGCACTGACCTGCACGGTGGGTGGTGTGATGTCCGGATATTGGGCAATGGGCAGGATGCCCAGTGTGACCAGTCCTGCTACGACGATGAGCAGCGCCAATACGGTAGCAAAGATAGGACGGTCTATGAAGAATTTTGAAAACATAGGCTTTGGTATTAATCTATTCATATTAGTTGTCAATGGGATGTACTTTCATTCCATCCCTTACCTTCATCAGTGCTTTGGTGACGTAGCGCTCCCGGGGAGTGATGCCTGCCCTTATCTGGCGCAGGCTGTCCCCTATCAGTTGTCCGGTTTCTATATGGCGGTAGCGCACTATATTCGAATCGTTGACTACGTATATGTATTTCCCCAACTGGTCGGTGCCGATGGAGGCATCCGGCAGCAGGATGGCCTGCTGTTGCTCTCCGTAGGGCAAGGTGATGCTGACGTAGAGGCCGCTTTTCAACAGTCCTTTAGGGTTGTCGAGACGGGCGCGGATGTTCAAAGTTCCGGTGTTCAAGTCTACGTTGGGCGAAAGATAGTCCAGCTGTGCGGGATAAGTGAGGAGTTCGTCTTTACCCAGGCTGACACTCACTTGCCGGGGGATACTGTCTCCCTGCTGCATCAGCATGGAGAGCCATTGGTTGTCTGCCACATTGAAGTAGGTGTACAAATGGTCGTCTTTGTAGATGGTTGCCAATGTGACGGGCTGCACGCTGCCGCCTACATAGCCTCCGGCATCCACCAGGTTACGGCTTACGGTGCCGTCGAAGGGAGCACGGACGGTGCAGTAGCTCAGATTGGTGCGTGCTGTGTTCAGGGCTGCTTCCGCATTGCTCACTGCAGCCTGCGAAGTTGCCACGTTGGATTGTGCTTGTAGCACTTGTATACGGCTTACAGCATCGCTTTTCACGGCTTCCTGCATACGTGTGTAGTTGTTTTGGGCGTATTCCAGGTTGGCGCGGGCAGTGTTGAGTTCTGCTTCTGCCTGCCGCACATTGTCTTGATAGACTGTCGGTTCGATGACAAAAAGTACTTGTCCCTGGCGTACCCGGCTGCCGGGAGCGTAAGCGATGGTCTGTAAGGTTCCGCTGACTCTGCCTACCAGGTCTACGGTCTTTTCAGAAGTCAGGTAGCCCGGATATTCTTTCGTCAGCGTAATGTTCTGCACTGTCGGACGGGCCACGCTTATCTCGGGAACGGGCATCGTTTGTGCCGTTTCTTTCCTTCCCCCGCATCCCGTTGCCAGCAATGGCAGGATGAGCAGGGTGATGTACATTTGATTTTTCATATACGGTTCGGTTTAGTTTATATTCTTATTTCTGATTCATTTCATATCCACCTCCCAATGCCTGGTATAAGGCTATCAGATGCAGCAAGGAGCTGCCTTGTGCCTGCACCAGCTGATTTTCGTATGTCAGGAGTGAGCGTAGTGCGTCCAGTACGTTCTGGAAGGGAGTAAGTCCTTGTTTGTACAAATCGAGGGAGAGTTTCAGAGTTTCTTCTCCCTGGTTGCATACTTCGCGCATGGCAACAATCTGTTGGATGGAGTTGCGATAGGAGTTCATGGCATTATCCGTTTCCTGCACGGCGGTAAGCACTGTCTGGTTGAACTGGTGAATGGATTCATCGAGCTGGGCACGTGCCAGACGGGTGGCATTCACCAGTTTGGTACCGCTGAATAAGGTCCAGCTGATGCTTGGAGCAATTTCAAACGTCATACTGTTCCGTTTAGTCAAGTCCTTCAAGTCATGGGAGGAATAGCCGATGGAACCTTTTAGGAACACTTGCGGCAGCCAGTCACTTTGAGATGCGCCGAGTGTTGCCGCCTGCGCGTTGACTTGGCGTTCGGCTTGCCGTATATCGGGGCGGCGGAGCAGCAGGTCGGCAGGAACACCGATGCCTATGGGTTCCATATAGTCGGGCAGTTTGCTGGGCTTCTCCAATATGGGGCGGATATGCTGGGGGTAAGTACCGAGTAAGATTGCGAGCGTCGTGATGTATTGGTTGATGCCTGCCTCCAGTTGTGGGATGGAGGCTTTGGTACTGTAATATACGGATTTGGCTTGTGAAACGTCCAGTTTGGACACCAGTCCGGTTTTGTAGCGTACTTCGGTAATGTTAAGTACGGCTGCCTGGGTATGGCAATTGTGGGTCACTACACTTAGCTCTTGCTGCAGTTCGCGGAGTCCGATGTAGGCAGAAGCTATCTGGGCACAGAGGGATACCATGACAGAGGTATATTCCTCCTTGCTTGCCATGAAGGTTTCCCGCTGTGCCTTTACCCGTTGGCGGATACTTCCGAATACGTCCAGCTCCCAACTGGCAGTAACGGGCAACGAATAAGCCTGCGTAGCCTTCTGCGTATCG
>OGFW01002629.1_pt1 | contig 10653 bp, 9 predicted proteins | sample 1570991 | NCBI WGS metagenome assembly OGFW01 (sample SAMEA2582074, study PRJEB24529) | metagenome | biome: Human gut stool | place: China | collected 2011
CGTATCAATGAGCTTGCTAAAAAGAAAAAAACAGAAGGTTTGACTCCAGAAGAAGAAGTGGAGCAAGCAAAACTTCGTGAAGAATACATTGAGGGCTATCGTCGCTCAGTTCGTCACCATATCGAAGGAATTAAAGTGGTTGACGAAGAGGGTAACGATGTGACACCTGAAAAACTACGTCAAATACAACGTGAAAAAGGTTTGCATGGCCGTAGTCTCGATGATCCTGAATCATAATAACGATGAACAAGGGTTTGGAATGTTTCCAAGCCCTTGTTTTGAAGCGTAAAATTCTGAATATTCTGTATAAATTTGACCAATTATTTCAAAAATGGTAAAATATAAGTTATGTTAAAAATGGCATGATTCAGTGAGTTGTGCTAAATAGAATTGGAGTGAAAAAAATGTCGCAAAAGCAACATCATAAAGACGACGACAACCAGACTGAGAATGGGATGGTGCGTGGTCTTCAAAACCGTCACGTCCAGCTGATTGCCATCGCTGGTACGATCGGTACAGGTCTCTTCCTCGGGGCAGGTCGTTCTCTCTCCCTAACAGGACCTTCAATCATCTTAGTATATATACTGACTGGTATTTTTATGTATCTTATGATGCGAGCGATCGGTGAGATGCTCTATATGGACCCTGACCAGCACACCTTTATCAACTTTATTACCAAATACCTTGGTAAGGGCTGGGGATTCTTCTCGGGTTGGTCTTACTGGGTATCACTGATATTCCTTGGAATGGCAGAAATTACGGCCGTATCAACCTATGTCCAATATTGGTTCCCAAGTTGGCCTGCCTGGCAGATTCAGATTGTCTTCTTGATTATCCTGAGCTCGGTTAACCTGATTGCGGTTAAGATTTTCGGGGAAGTTGAGTTTTGGTTTGGGATGATCAAGATTATCACCATTCTTGCTCTTATCGCAACAGGTATCTTCATGGTAGCAACCAACTTTGAAACGCCAGCTGGACATGCTAGCCTTTCCAATATTACACACGGCTTTCAGATGTTCCCTAAAGGTTGGGTAAGCTTTGTTATGACCTTCCAAATGGTCTTCTTTGCTTACCAAGCCATCGAATTTGTAGGGATTACAACTTCCGAGACAGCAAATCCACGTAAGGTCTTACCAAAGGCAATCAAGGAGATTCCGATTCGTATTGTCATCTTCTATGTGGGTGCCCTCATTGCCCTCATGGCTATCTTCCCATGGCAAAAACTTCCAGTTAACGAATCACCGTTCGTAACGGTCTTCCAAATGGCTGGTATCAAGTGGGCAGCAGCTTTCATCAACTTTGTTGTCTTGACAGCTGCGGCGTCATCTTTGAACTCAACGCTTTACTCTACAGGTCGTCACCTCTTCCAAATTGCTAAGGAGACACCAAATAGTAAAGTCATGAAAGCTTTGAAGCTAGATACCTTGTCACGCAATGGTATTCCTTCACGTGCTATCATTGTTTCAGCCATTGTAGTATGTGTTTCAGCCTTCATCAACGTCTTACCTGGTGTATCTGATGCCTTCGCTTTGATTACGGCATCATCATCAGGTGTATACATTGCCATCTATATTTTGACCATGCTTGCTCATCTCAAGTACCGTAAGTCTCAAGAGTTTATGGCAGATGGCTTCCTTATGCCAGCCTATAAGATTCTTAATCCAGTGACTATCCTTTTCTTCATCTTCGTCTTTGTTTGTCTCTTCTTGCAAAAGTCAACAGTTGTCGGAGCTATCGGAGCAACCATCTGGATTGTAGTGTTTAGTATCTACAGTAACTGGAAACACAGTAAATAAATCGATTTAGCTCACCTTTATGGTGGGTTTTTTAGTTACCAAAAAAGGACACAAGGTGTCCCAATTATTATCTATGCAATACTTTCTTGGCTTCCATGGTGAAAGAAACCACTTAAGAGGCCCTTACTACGATGGAAAATAGCAGGCTTGTGATCGTTGTGCGAACGACCATTAACATCAAGTTTAGCCCATTCAAGAGCCTGGTGGGCATTTCGGTCTGAGACTGTAGATGTCCCAATATAGCTGTAGATGCCTGCCTGAGCGAGAATAAAACCTTGCAGTTGGCGAATATGTTCATCATTGAGTGCTTCGGAAAAATGAATCTTTACTGTCTTATAAGTTAAAGCTTGGACAGACTCAACGATAGGTGACTCTGCTAAGAGGTGCAAAAGTTCTTGATGCTTAGTAAAGGACTTATCATAGTCCATTGGAAGAATTATAGTATGGGTAATCCAATCTTCCAAGTTGGCTTTAGCCTTTTTACTAAGACCTCTTGCTGTGATACTGAGGTTATCTATATTGAAAGGAAGTTGGTCGATGTGAGCAGTATTTGAACCATATACCTTTCTGAAAAGCGGTGTACTTGATAGAATATGTCCAGTGGGAGAAATAATAGCCAAGGCAGTTTCCTTGGTTTGGTAAGCAAGCTCGTGGCATTCCATGCTAGCGTATGTATCTTTAAATTCAATAATTGCTCTTGTTTTCATCGTGTAACTCTCTTTCTGTTAGTTTATAAACTAACAATAGTTTATCATGACTGATACTCTTGGTCAAGATTTTACCTTCAAAAACAAAAAATATTTTTGTAAGGGCTTGCAAAAAGTTTTGAACTCTGATAAGATAGAACCATAGCAAAAGGATTGTTACTGGTCAGCAGGCAAAACCTAGATAAATACGAAAAACTAATGGGAGTAGTGTATGCTTATCCCAATTGGTTCCTGGTATTTATTTAGGTTTTTTTCGTTGAAAAAGCCTCAAAGAAAACTAGAATCCTAGACAAGAAAGGAGCCCTTATGGCTAAATATACTGAATTAGCTGAGGACATTCTCAAACACGTTGGTGGCAAGGAAAATGTCAATAGCTTGAAACACTGTGTGACACGTTTGCGCTTTGATTTGAAAGATGAATCTAAAGCAGATGATGACTACCTTAAGAACCGTGACGGAGTTGTTACTGTTGTTAAGGCAGGTGGACAATATCAGGTGGTTATCGGTAACCATGTGCCTGATGTTTATGCGGAGGTTCTCCAAGTTGGCGGTCTTCCAGCAGGTGGTAGTCTTGATATTGATGAAGGTGATGCGCCTAAAGGGAATCTTTTTGACCGCTTTGTATCTTTGGTTTCAAGTATTTTCCAACCTTTCCTTGGACCTTTGGCTGCAGCGGGGATTATCAAAGGGATAGTTGCTATCATGGCAGCTTGTGGCTTGTCAGCTGCAACGAGTCCTATGTATGTCATCTTGAATGCAGCAGGAGATGGTTTCTTCCAGTTCTTGCCAATCTTAATTGCTTTGACATCTGCTCGTCGTTTCAAGGTTAATGAGTTTACAGCTATTGCGATTGCAGCGGCACTTGTTTATCCTGATATTGCTACGCTGGTGACTGCTCTTCAGAAGGCTGGTCAAGGTCATGTTCTAGGAGTTATTCCATTTGCGCTTCCTGCAGGTGGCTACCTCTCAACTGTAATGCCTTCTATTTTGGCCGTTTGGGTGGCTTCATACATTCAAAAATTCTTTACCAAGATTACTCCAGATGTCATTAAAGTCTTCGTAGTACCCTTCTTTACATTACTCATTACGGTCCCATTAACGTTCTTGGTGGTGGGTCCAGTTGCCAATACTTTCTCTGATGGATTGACAAGCCTTTTCCAAGCAATCATGAACTTTAGTCCGATTGTCTTTGGTCTTATACTTGGTATTTTGTGGCAAGTCTTGGTTATGTTCGGAATGCACTGGGCGCTTGTTCCCCTTGCTATCTTAGATGTGGCAACAAACGGAAGTTCTACGATTCTTTCAGCAGCTATCCTTCCATGTTTCACGCAAACAGGTGTGTTGGGAGCTATCATGCTTAAAACGAAAGAAGAAAAAGTCCGTACCATCTCTATGCCAGCCTTCATTTCATCTATTTTTGGGGTTACAGAACCTGCTATCTATGGGGTAACCCTTCCAATGAAAACGCCATTCTACATTTCATGTGGTGTTTCAGGACTTATGGGGGCTGCCATGATGGCCCTAGATATTAAGACGTATTCAATAGGTGGTCTGGGTGTCTTTGTCTTCCCAAGCCTTATTGGACCTGACGGTAATCTTTCTAAAGTTATCATTGCCATTATCATTGCCATTGTGGGTGGTGTTCTTGCCTTTCTTATCCAACTCTTTGTACGAGTACCAAATCTATACGGTGGTGGAGCAGCTAAGGTTGAAGAAAAAGCTGAGGAAGCTGCACCTGCTCCTAAAGAAATTCAACAAGAAATCATTGCTAGCCCACTCATCGGGAATGTCGTACCACTTGACCAAGTTCCTGACCAAGTCTTTGCTTCAGGAGCTATGGGTAAAGGAATCGCTATTGACCCTTCTGATGGGGTAGTGGTCGCACCAACTAAGGCAACGGTGAATTTAGTCTTCCCTACTGGCCATGCTATTGGTTTGACAACTGAAAATGGTGCAGAGCTTCTCATACATATTGGTATGGACACTGTTTCTCTTGCTGGAAAAGGGTTCAAGACCTATGTGGAAGCAGGGGATGTCGTAGAAGCGGGTCAAAAACTTATAGAATTTGACCTAGCAACTATCCGAGATGCTAAATTACCAGTTATCACACCAGTCATTGTAATCAATACAGCTGACTTTGATGATGTCTTAACAACTAAAGAAGCTCGTGTTAACACTGGTGATTATCTCCTCACCGCTGTTAAATAAAAAAGAAATCCGAGAATCAGCTTCTCGGATTTTTGCTTATTTGAATTTGTAGTCTTTAACGACTTCAACGGAATTGACCGTTACATTTTCTTTTGGTTTGCTGTTGTCATCGACTTCAAGGTTGCCAATGGTATCAACGACATCCATACCTTTGATGACTTGTCCAAAGACAGTATATTTGGTATCACCAGCTGGGTAACCACCTTTTTTGTAGGCGTCAATGATAGGTTTTGGATAGCCAGCATTTCCTAGCTGTTTGCTTTGATCATCCTTGTTTTGAACAATGTAGAATTGGCTGCCGTTTGACTCTTTAGCACCGGTATTAGCCATAGCAAGTGCGCCACGGATGTTGTATAGGAATGGTGTAGGCTCAACAGCGAAACCTTTCTTCCAGATAGATTCTCCACCAGTACCGTCACCCTTAGGGTCACCACTTTGAATCATGAAGTCCTTGATTACACGGTGGAAGGTAAGCCCATCATAGTATTTGTCCTTGGCATGCTTCAAGAAGTTTTCAGAAGCCTTAGGAGCAAGTGTAGGGAAGAGCTTGACTGTGATATCACCCTTTGAAGTATGGAGGATAACTTCAGCTTCGTCCTTGCCAACCTTGTCTGACAACTGTGGAAAGGCATCTTTTCCAGATTTTTGGGCTTTTTCTAATTGTTTAGTGAATATCTTATTATCAACATAAGCATCTCCACGAACGGCGCGTGCGATGTTCTCACGAAAGGCAAAACCTAGGCCTGCGATAACAAGTACAATAATTAATGGAATGTACTTTTTAATGTTTTTCATATATAACTCCTTTGGTGCATTATACCTACTATTGTAGCAGAAAAAAACCTTTTGGGAAACGGTTAACAGAGGTCTTTAAATATGGTAGAATGGAACTATCAACAAGAAAATGAACATGGGACTAGATATAGGGAAAGGTTGCCTCAAGTTGTAAAGTGAGGTCGGACTATTTAAGGGACATATGCACTTGCCTTGATTAGAGATAGGTGTCTAGATCCTGACTATAGAAAACTTCGCCAAGTCGAAGGGATCTCTTGTTTAGATTTCTTGATAAAAGGAGATTTTTATGTCAACTAAAGCAGAATGGGCTGAACTCTTTGAGTCGGTACACGGGCGTAAGCCTAGCCCCCAAGAATTTTTGGATGCTAAAGCAGCTGACTTTGATACAAGTGCTTTGGCTGCTCAAGCAGCATCTGTAGAAGCACCAGCTAATGAACCTGTCGCTGAAGAAGTAGCTCCAGAACCAGTTGCTACTGAAGAAGTCACAGAACAAGATGACATCGCAGATGTGGCTGAAACAGCTGAAGATGCTGTCGCAGAACAAGCAAGCAGTGAATCACCATTTGGTGCAGAAGCTTTCTCAGAAGCACCTGTGCAACAACCAACACCACAATTTGATTCAAGCATGTTTGAAAAGGCACCTATCTCTTCAGCTCAAGGATTTGGAACAGTTCCTAATCCAGCAGCAGCTGGCTCAGCAGATAAACCTCTTTTCAATCTTATCTTGCCAATCGTTGCGATTGCACTTTCAGTAATCTTTGCAATCTTGGCATGGTTCGTAGGTCCTGCTTGGCTCTTCATCATCTTGACAGTCCTCGCAGTTGCGGTGGCAGTTGTTTCACTTGTCTTTAGCCTTAAATCAAGCAAGAAATTGCTTTCAATCATCGCAACAGGTGTTGCTGGTCTCATGCTCTTTGTTTCTATTGGTGGTTTGATTTTCCAAATCTCTCAAAACTCTAGTGACAACACAAGCTCAAGTAAGACATCAAAAGTTGCTGACAAAGACGATGATGACGCTGACAAAAAAGATGACGACAGCGATTCAAAATCTGACTCTAAATCTGACTCTAAATCTGATTCAAAAGGTGATAGCACTGACGTCAACGATTACATTGACAAAAATGCTAAATTTGACTGGAATGAATCTAAGTTCAAGAAATTGAAAGCAGGTAAGGATACCGTTAAGTCTATCATCAAGACTTATGGTAAGGCTTCTGATGCACAAATCTCTGGCGATGAGATGAAGTTGAATTACTCTGGTAAAGACTATGGTGAAAGTGTTTACCTAAACTTTAAGAAACAATATGACGGTACATTTATCTTGTCATATGCTTCAGGTAGATTCCCTCAAGATAAGGTAGAAGTTGATAAATCTTATAAATCTGATTGGACAAAAGAACAGTTTGATGCTCTCAATAAGGGTGATTACACTGATCCATCAAATGGTACGAAACTTGAAGATGTCGTTAAGGATCACCCTAAAGCTTCAAGTGCAGAATACACGATTTCAACATCTCGTCAAGGTGAATTCACAAAAGAAATGACTATTTCTTATAGTGATTATAAGGCTGAAGATGGCAAACTCAAGAGTGTTTACTTGTCATTTGATACCAAAGAAGGTGAAGATACATTCTACCTTACTTATAAATCAGGTCCAGATGAGGATTAATTAAGGGACAGGAGGGGAAACCTTCCTGTTTTTTCTTGATAAAAGGAGAAAGCTATTGAAATTCTTAAATTATACATTCGAGCAAAGTCAGTCTCTTGTCACTAAGGAGACCGTAGAAAAGCTCAATCAAAAAGGAAGCTGGAAACGATTTATTGGCTTGTTAATCACTTCAATTGTTATTTATTTCTTCTCCATTGCTATGCCCATGTTTATAAAAGGATTGACGCTTGATCAAAATCCAACATTTTCTTGGATTCAGTGGCCAGTCATTCTCTTGTATGTAGTCATGTATCTGATCTATCTTTTCTTTTCAATAAAGTACAGAAGAAGCCCGATGAAACTAAAATTCTGCACCTACTTTTATATGGTCGTCTTACTCGCTATCTTTACAGTATGTGCTGGTATAATGATGATGACACGACGAAATATTGTCAGTATACTATCGGGTGCTATGTTTCTTTTGTCCATTTATTATTTGATTCGAACGGTTCCCCGTAAACTGAAAGAAGCTCTTCAAAGTCAGACAGAGTTTAGCCCCATGGTAGCACTTGTGACTGAAAAGATTTCGGATGGTTTGGTCTTTTTAAGTGGAACAGGGATTACAGCTGGACTGGTGCTTTTTGACCGCTCTACTGGAAGTGACATTAGAGGGAGCATTGATGCGGTGTTGATGCCTATCATGCCTGCCATATTTGTCTTTGCGACTTATGTCTTTTCCATTGATTTGCTACGAGGCTATTACCTTTTTAAATATTCTGAACAATATCGAGAGCAATTCGGCTATTCAGCTAAGGACTGGTATGGCGAGAAGTCGAAGGAGTATAGGAGGATGCAGGGGTAAGGTGCATAGAGAAGACCAACAGGTTTTGAAGTTAATTATAAGATTGATGGAAACGTAATAAAGATGATTAAAGTTAATGAAAGTGTAACTACAAAAGTAGAAGCTTCAAAAATATGAAGGTCGTAGTCCAACGTTTTGGTCTCGAAGACAAACAAAAGTTTATGAAAATATAGACTTTAAAATAGTACAGCTTAATTATTATAAAATTTCACTGTCTTTAGATTCTAATGTACTGCCATTTCGTACTTTTAAGAGGTAATATTCTCCTCGTTGCGTAATGACTTGGAGCGTTGCATCCTAGTTTCTAAGGACGTTGCGCATATTTTACTATTCGTTGCGTGCTTTTAGTCATGGGTCTTGATAAATTTAAAGTAACAAATCTGAGGAGGTATTCTTAATGTTACAATTTATTAAGAAAAACAAAACTAATTTTATATGGGTGCTTGCTTTTGGATTAATGGGGTTGATACTGAAACCTTTAGTTAATTTATTGGTCAGTTTATCAAACAAATATCCGTGGGTTACGAGAATGTTATTGTTTCTATTACTCGTTGCTACTTACTTTATTTATAAACATCCTCTCTATATAATAGTAATAGCAATTTTGTTAGCAGAGCCTTTTATCAAAGAATAGAAATAAGCTAGGGGTATTAAAATGGACATTGCTACGTTGATTAAAGAATATAGAACTAAAACAGGTATGACTCAGCAAGAACTTGCAGATAAAGTATTTGTTACTCGTCAGACGATTTCTAAATGGGAATTAGGAAAAAGTGAACCTGATAATGTTTCACTGGAACTATTATTTAAAGAGATGAATATTGAAAAAGAATCTCAAAAAGACATTAAAGCTAATTTAATTAGCAGAAAAAATATTTTACTTATAATAATTGCCGTTTTATTCTCTCCATCGATACTTATTATTAGACTATTGGTACTTAAAATAGGCAAGATAGAAAATAAAAGATTAGTCATTTTGATCAATACCTTTCTCTTTATAATAATTGGCATTTATCTGAAGAGTTTAAAGGATAATGTATACTTTGGTTTCTTGGGAATCATTGCAATTGCTTATAGCCTTTATAGTTTTTATAAGCTTAGTTTGGAGATTAAAAAAGACTAGATACATAGCTATACATTTAAATATAAAAAACTAGTCTTACTAATACTAGACTGTATATATGTGCAAGATTTCTAAAGGATGAAGTTATGTCAGTAATCTACTCAAAAGTAAAAATGTCAAATAATATTTTTGAAGCTTGTAAATTGGTAAGAAACTTTATGACTATACCAATTAGTGAGATAAAAAATAGGATTCAAAAGGGAGAAGTTTTATTAGAATGTAATTATCTAGATTTAGAGGAATTGATAAAAATGAGGACCCTCCTAGAAAGTCTTGAAACATTAGGTGCTCAAATATATTTATATGAAGGAGATTACGAGGTAAGTATGGAATTCCTTAGTAATACAATCGAGTCATATAAGGGTATTGCTGAAGATAGAGAAAAGATAGATGAATTGATGTTTTCTGATGAGTAATAAATAAACCATAATGTGAACTGCCCCCAAAAAGTGTGATAGAGAAAATCTAACTTTTGGGTGCAGTTTCTTTTCTTCTTCCATCCATTTTCATGAGATGGCTTGTCACTTAAGCACCTAAGGCAGTCTCAAAAAATTCTTTCTTATATCCGACCTTATTTTCATAAGACCAGATTAAAGTATGATAAAATAAAGAAAAAGAGATAAAGGAGTCAGCTATGGCAACTAGAGAAGAATGGGTGCGTCACTTTGAGGACGTCAATGGTCGTAAACCAAGTCCTGAGGAGTTTATGGAAGCTAAGAAAGAGGGCTTTGTCATCGCTTCGGAGGAACCAAGTGCCCAAGTGTCTGAGCAGGTTGAGGCTCAGCAAGTGGATAGCTCTGAAACTACTGAAGAGGTGACAGCTGACTCAGTAGCAGATACGCAACCAGGTGAAGCTCAGGTGGCATTAGAGGAGGAAGCTTCTAAGCAAATGCCTGAGTTGAATCTGGAGAAAGAGCAAGAAAAAGAAACTCCAAAGACAAGTCAGATACCTTTGGAAAACCCTTATTACAAGCCAAAAGTAACCAAGAACAATGCTTTTGTTAATATTGCTTTGCCAATCATTATTCTAGTTTTGGGGATTCTATTTGTCATTTTGTCTTGGACACTTCCTATCGGTTTTGTCTTTACCTTCCTTGCTTTCTTCCTTATCATTTTGGCTATTGTGACTTTGGTTTTGAGTCTGAAATCGACACGCAAGGCACTATCTATTATTGCCCTAGTCATGTCAATTATCTTCTTCATGACTTCGCTTGCTGGAGCAGGTTATCAAGCGGTGAAATATGTCATGAACCATGCTGAACAGTTCCAAAGTGACGGTCACGATAGAGCTTATCTGTACATCGATGAGAATTATAAGTTTGACTGGACTGAGGATCAGTTTAAGGAGTTGAAGGTTGGTACTTTGACATTGGACGAGGTCTTGGATGCTCACGGTAAGGCGACTGATGCCGAGTATAGTGACGCTTACGAGGAAGATAAACCAGATTTACTAGACCTTACCTATAGAAAAGAAAACACAGATGGAAACAACTATGTTCGTTTGACTTTCGAGA
>OGFW01002634.1_pt1 | contig 10640 bp, 8 predicted proteins | sample 1570991 | NCBI WGS metagenome assembly OGFW01 (sample SAMEA2582074, study PRJEB24529) | metagenome | biome: Human gut stool | place: China | collected 2011
TAAAACGTCCCTTTTTAGCACCTTTCATCATACCAGGCATCTGTTTCATCATCTTTTTCATCTGTTCAAACTGCTTGATGAGCCTGTTTACTTCGCTGATATTAACACCAGCACCTCTTGCAATCCTGTTTTTTCTTGATGGATTGATAATATCAGGATTCTTTCTTTCCTTAGCTGTCATTGACTGTATGATAGCTTCTGTTCTTTTAAGATTAGCTTCTGCTTCATCTTCATCAGGCATCTGAAGATTCTTCATGTTGCCACCAAGTCCCATGCCTGGAAGCATACTCATAATAGAACCTATACCGCCCATATTTCTTATCTGACCCATATACTCAAGGAAATCATCAAAATCAAACTCTGCTTTCTTAAGCTTAGCTTCCATCTCCTTGGCTTTGTCAGCATCAATCTGTGCTTCTGCCTTCTCAATAAGTGTAAGGACATCTCCCATTCCAAGAATCCTTGATGCCATACGATCCGGGTAAAACTGCTCAAGATCTGATAACTTTTCACCCATACCTACATAGAGGATAGGCTTTCCTGTAACAGCCTTGATTGAAAGTGCAGCACCACCTCTTGTATCGCCATCTAACTTAGTAAGAATAACTCCGTCAATCCCAACCTTTTCGTTAAATGAAGCGGCAACATTGACAGCATCCTGACCTGTCATAGAGTCAACTACCAGTATAGTCTGGTCAACTTCAACTTCATTCTTTATATTGATAAGCTCTTCCATCATATTCTCATCAACATGAAGACGACCAGCAGTATCAAGAATAACAATATTAAAATTATTATCCTTAGCATGTGCTATAGATGCCTTGGCAATATCAACCGGATTATGACCTGTTCCCATAGAGAACACTTCAACTCCCTGTTTATTGCCGTTTATAGTTAACTGCTCAATAGCAGCTGGCCTGTAAACATCACATGCAACAAGTAAAGGCTTTTTACCTTTTTCCTTAAATTTACCAGCAAGCTTTGCAGTTGTTGTTGTCTTACCTGCACCCTGAAGACCTGCCATCATAATAATAGTTATCTCGTTGCCAGATTTCAACTTAATCTCAGTAGTTTCAGAACCCATAAGAGATATCATTTCTTCGTTAACAATCTTTATAACCATCTGACCCGGTGTAAGACTTGACATAACATCCTGTCCAATAGCACGCTCCTCTACTGACTTGATAAAGTTCTTAACGACTTTAAAGTTAACATCAGCTTCAAGTAATGCCATCTTGACTTCCTTGAGTGCTGCCTTGACATCAGCTTCAGAAAGGCGGCCTTTACCTCGAAGATTCTTAAATATATTCTGAAGTTTATCTGAAAGACTGTCAAATGCCATATATGACCTCCAATGTATGATTAATAATCTTCGATAATTTCTTTAGAGAGCTTCTTAATCTCATGGATGTAACTCATATCCTCATCCTTGATATATGCATCAACAAGCTCGTCTATTCTTGTAATCTTTGCTTTAGTATCCATAAACTTTTCAACCAGATGAAGCTTTGCCTCATATCCATCAAGTGTGTTAGATACTCTTTTTATAAGATCATGAACACCCTGTCTTGATATTCCATATTCATCTGCAATCTCACTTAAGGATAAATCATTGAACACGGCATCCTCATAAACACCCCGCTGATGTTCATTAAGTAACTCGCCATAAAAATCATATAACAATGTCTGTTCTACAATACGTTCCACAATGCACCTTAACTTTCCAGCTCATAAATATTCTTAAGCCTTGAGTATAATATCATGGTACTAAAAAAGTGTCAAGTACTTTTACTTGACACTTTTAAAAAATTTAAATAATGATGTCAGGAACAGACAATATTAGATGTTTACCTTTACTAATCTAGGTCTTAATCCATTCTTTTCAAGCTCTGACACTATCTGTTCTTTATGCTCATGTCCAAATGCTTCGATTGTAATTCTTAACTCAACTGTTGCTTTTCTGTTGATACTTACAAACTGGTTGTGATCAAGCTTGATTACGTTACCATTGGCATCAGCAATTATTTTGGCAACCTTAACAAGTTCACCTGGCTTATCTGGAAGAAGAACTGATACTGTAAAGATTCTGCTTCTTTGAACAAGTCCCTGCTGGACTACTGATGACATAGTAATGACATCCATATTACCACCTGAAAGGATAGAAACAATTTTCTTATCTTTATCCTTAATCTGCTTTAATGCTGCAACTGTAAGAAGACCAGAATTTTCAACTATCATCTTATGATTCTCAACCATATCAAGGAAAGATACTATTAAATCCTCATCCGGAACTGTGATTATATCATCAAGATTCTTCTGAAGGTATGGGAACAGCTTGCTTCCAGGAGTCTTAACAGCTGTACCATCAGCAATTGTGCTTACAGTTGGAAGTGTTGTTACCTTTCCAGCCTTTATAGAAGCCTGAAGACAGTTAGCACCTGCTGGCTCAACACCAATAACCTTTATATTAGGATTAAGAAGCTTTGCGAGTGTAGAAACACCTGTGGCAAGTCCGCCGCCACCTACTGGTACAAGTATGTAATCTACTGTTGGAAGCTCTTTTATAATCTCCATAGCGATAGAACCCTGACCTGTTGCAACATCAAGGTCATCAAAAGGATGAACAAAAGTAAGTCCTTTTTCTTCAGCTAACTTAAGAGCATACTCGCACGCTTCATCATAAACATCACCATATAACACAACTTCTGCACCATAACTTTTTGTTCTGTTTACCTTTATAAGAGGTGTTGTTGTTGGCATAACAACAGTTGCCTTAACACCATACTTCTTAGCTGCAAATGCAACACCCTGTGCATGATTACCTGCTGAAGCTGTTATAAGACCTTTTTTACGAGCTTCTTCTGACATAGTGCTTATCTTATAATAAGCTCCTCGAACCTTATAAGCACCTGTGTACTGCATATTTTCAGGCTTTAAATATACTTTGTTGCCTGTCTGGTTACTAAAATATTCGCTGTATACAAGATTAGTTGGAAGTGTGGCTTCCTTTACCTTTTCAGCAGCTTCTTCGAATTTCTTAAGTGTTAATTCTTCCATTATTACTTATATAGTGCTATCGCAATAAATGTATATCATACAAATGCATAAAACAACACATTATTCTATATATACTAAAAATCCCATTATACCACGACAGTACTTTCCTTTCCTGAATTTTATAAAATGATATGAATGTCAAAATAAAATTCTGACATTTTATATATTATTCCTATTACCGTAATCATTCAAGTTTTTTATATAATATTTAATAAATAATTTGATGATATTATTTCTGATCTTCATCTTCATCATCTATCTCAACATCAAATAATGCATTAACAAATGTATCAGAATCAAACTTCTGGAGATCTTCAACCTTTTCACCAACACCAACATACTTAACTGGTATCCCGAATTCAGCCTGGATAGCAACTGCAATGCCACCTTTAGCTGTACCATCCATCTTAGTAAGGATGATACCTGTTATGTTTGTTACGTCATTGAATTCTCTTAGCTGTGAAAGCGCATTCTGTCCTGTTGTTGCATCAAGCACAATAAGATTTTCCCTGTAAGCATCTTCATATTCTCTTTCTATAACACGGTCTATCTTTCTTAACTCTTCCATAAGATTCTTTTTGTTCTGAAGTCTTCCTGCTGTATCACACAACAGAACATCTGCATGTCTTGCCTTTGCAGCTGCTATTGAATCATATATAACGGCGGCAGGGTCAGAGCCTTCGCTTTGAGCAATAATATCTACTCCGACTCTGTTAGACCATTCTGTAAGCTGTTCTATAGCTGCTGCTCTAAAGGTATCAGCTGCAGCCATGATAACCTTTTTATTCTGCGCCTTTAAATGTCCCGCAAGCTTACCTACTGATGTTGTTTTACCAACACCATTAACACCTATAAGCATGACTATTGACTTCTGATTCTCAAAGTCATATGCATTAGGACCAAGATTCATCTTTTCACGGATTGTGTCAATAAGTAACTGCTTGCAATCCTTAGGATCCTTAATCTTGTTTTCTTTAACCTTAGATTTTAATTCTTCTATAATTTCGTCTGTTGCTCTTACACCGATATCTCCCATAATAAGTGTTTCTTCAAGTTCTTCATAAAAATCATCATCTATTGAAGAAAAACCACTAAATATATTATCAATACCTGACACTATATTATTACGTGTCTTTGTAAGACCCTCTTTTAATTTACTAAAAAGTCCCATATACAGCCTCTCTTTCTTAATCAATATATTTTCTACGATTCTTTTTTCCTGTCATTAAGATCATTTTCTATAAGATCAACCGATACAAGAGTAGATACACCCTTTTCCTGCATGGTTATACCATACAATCTGTCAGCTGCTGACATTGTACCACGTCTGTGAGTGATGACAATAAACTGTGTATGTTTTGTCAGCTTATGAAGATAATTAGCATATCTTCCAACATTTGAATCATCAAGTGCCGCTTCTATTTCATCAAGAAGACAGAATGGAGAAGGTTTTAGATTCTGTATTGCAAAAAGAAGTGCAATAGCGGTAAGCGCTTTTTCTCCACCCGATAACTGCATCATATTCTGAAGTTTCTTTCCAGGTGGCTGGGATATTATAAGAATACCAGCTTCAAGAATATCTTCTCCTTCTACAAGCTCTATTGTTCCTCTGCCTCCACCAAAAAGTTCCTTGAACACTTTATCAAATTCAACTTTTATTTCTTCAAACTTAGCAGTAAACTGCGCTCTCATGCCTTCATCAAGTTCTTCAATAACCTTCATAAGTGATTCTTCTGCTTCAATCATATCATCATGCTGTGTCTTCATGAATTCATATCTTTCACTTACTGACTTATATTCTTCAATAGCATTTACATTGACATCTCCAAGTTTCTTGATTGCAGCTTTTAATATGTTAATCTGCTTTCTTATATCGTTAATATTATTAAGCTCATCGCTCTTTAACTCGAGAGCATAACTATATGTAAGCTCATATTCATTCCACATATAATCTACAAGTGAGTCATAAGATTCTTCAAGTCTGTCATACTGGTTATGAAGTCTCATACTATCTTTTTCAAGAAGAATTATTTTTTCATTTAATTCTTCACGTTTCTTAAAGAACTCTTTATGACTTGCATTAACCTTTCCTTTGGCTGCTCTTAAATCTTCAAGTTTTTCACCTATAGCTGTTATTTTTCTTTCGGACTGTTCTATAGAATTCTTAACAAGCTCAATATCAGCCTGCTTAGCTGATACAAGTTCTTTTGTTTCACCTATCTTTTCCTGTATAGAAGTTTTTTCTTCTTCAAGATTATCCAGCTCTTTACATAATCTTTCTATATTCTCATTGATAAATGAGGCTTTCTGCTCTATAGATGAATGTGATATTTTCAGATTCTCTATTTTCAGTGCAACAGCTGCTTCCTCTGATTTTTTTGCTTCAAGAGTTTTACCAAGATTCTCTATTTCTTTTCTGGCTGCCTCGTTCTGATTGTCAAGCAGATTAAGATTACCACTGACCTGATTCCTGCTTTCACTTATCTTTAAGATTTCAGAATCAATAGATGCCTGTTCTTTTATATCATCACCATATGAAGCAATAATCTCTGACAGCTTAAGATCTGCCTGCTTAAGATTAACGTCTATAGTATTCTTTCTGATATGAGTTTCTCTTAACAGCTTATTATAAGAATCAAGTGCCTCGCGGTACTTTGCAACCTGATTCCTTAAATCAGCAACAGCTGCCTTCTCTTGTGTTATCTGCTTATTAGTATTAGATACAGACTGTTTTAATTCTTCTATTTCTCTTCTACGTCCAAGAAGATTGCTGGAATTTCTAAATGCACCACCAGTCATTGAACCACCTGGGTTTAGCTGTTCACCTTCAAGTGTTACGATTCTGAGCGTGTATTTATATTTTTTAGCGATCAGAAGTGCATTATCAATATTATCAACAACAAGAATACGTCCAAGAAGATACTTAGCAAGTCCTTCATACTCGAAAGAAACACGTACAAGGTTACTTGCCACACCTATAACACCTTTTTCATTTATACACGCTTCATTTTCTAACGTATTTCTGGCATGTATGGCGTTCAAAGGTAAAAATGTAGCTCGTCCAAGCTTATTCTGTTTTAGATAACCTATAAGTTCTTTTGCTGTAGCTTCTTTATCTGTAACTATATTCTGGATTGTTCCTCCAAGTGCAGTTTCTATAGCAGTTTCATACTGTTTCTCAACCTTTACTATATCAGCAATAACACCAAGAATACCAGGATTGCTATCCTTTAATTCCATGATTTTTTTTATGCTGTTGCCATAACCATCATATCTTTCTGTAATATTTATCAAAGATTCAAGACGTGACTTTTCTCTATGGTAGTTTTGTGTCAGCTTATCAAGTTCACTATTCTTTTCAGCGATTTCAGCTTTCAGCTGTGTTACTGACGTGTTACTTTCTTCGATCGAATTATTAATATCTTCAAGCTTTCCAACAGCATTATCAAGCTCTGCTGTAAGAGACTTAATAACCTGTTTCTGTGCACTTTCATCACTCTTGCCTTTGATAATATGACTTGTAAGCTCAGATTTTTTAATTTCCAGCTGTTCAAGCATAGTAACAAACTTCTGATTTTCAGCCTTGATAGTAGACTGCTCTGTCAGGTTATCATAGATGCTGTTCTGACGATTATCAATCTGTCCAGATATTCCTTCAATCTCAGCGTTAAGAGCCTTAGCTGTATCATTAATAGCCGCTAACTTATCATTATACTCTGAAAGTTCTGTGTTAAGGTCATTATACTGCTCCCTCAGCTCTTTAACTGAGTTGTTCTTATTCTGCTTGTCCTTTTCAATGTCCAGTAATCTTTCAGAATGAAGCTGCTTATTAGCGTTAAATGTCTTTATCTGTTCTGTAAATACATTTATCTCTCCCTGAAGCTTCTGGTTTTCAAGTTCCAGAGCTGATACAGTCTGACTGTTTTCGTCTATCTGGGCATTAATATCATTAAGCTGATTTTCTGCTGCTTCATATTCAGATTTTGTATTATCATATTCAGATTTAGAATTTTCTAAATCATCATCTACTATTTTCAGTCTGCCATTAAGCTCTGCCGTTTCCTTCCTTATTCTGTCAGTTTCAAGTAAAAATGCATTAACATCATATTTTTTAAGATCTGTTTTATAGTTAAGATATTCCTTTGCTTTTTCTGACTGTTGCTTTAATGGACCAACCTGTTTCTCAAGTTCGGACAAAATATCGTTAACTCTGACAAGATTACTTCTTTCATTTTCAAGTTTCTTTATCGCAGCTGACTTTCGTCTCTTAAACTTAACAATACCAGCCGCCTCATCAAAAAGCTCTCTTCTCTCATCTGGTTTTCCGCTAAGAATCTTATCTATCTGACCCTGTCCTATAATAGAATAACCTTCTTTACCAATACCTGTATCATAAAACATTTCTGTGACATCTCTAAGTCTGCAGGAATGTCCATTAATCTTATATTCACTTTCACCAGAGCGGTAAACTCTTCTTGACACAGTTACTTCATCGTATTCTACAGGCAATGCATGATCACTGTTGTCAAGAGTTATAGCAACATATGCAAAACCAACCGGCTTTCTGTTCTGAGTACCAGCAAATATAACATCTTCCATTTTAGCACCACGCAGCTGTTTGGCACTCTGTTCACCAAGAACCCATCTTACTGCATCGGCAACATTACTTTTACCAGAGCCATTCGGTCCTACAATACCTGTAATTCCGTTATGGAAATCAAACACTATCTTGTTAGCAAAGGACTTAAACCCCTGAACCTCTATACTCTTTAAATACATATTTTATTTATTATTCCTTTTCCATTAATTACATTATGCCTGTCCATGCTTCTTAAGATATACGAGTGCTTCATATGCAGCTCTCTGTTCGGCATGTTTTTTTGTATGTCCGTTTGCCGTTACTTCAAACATACCTTCAACATAAGCTTTTGCAATAAAGTTCTTATCATGTTCAGGACCAGTCTCATCAATTATCTCATATACCACTTCTTTATGAGCTGCCTGGACAACTTCCTGTAAAATAGTTTTGCTATCATAAAAGAGTTGCTTGTTTTCAAGATCATTAAGAATAAATGATGTTACGAATTCTTTTGCATTAGCAAAACCACCATCCAGGTATATTGCACCTATAACTGCCTCACATGCATCCGATATAATAGAATCTCTCTTTCTTCCACCAGTGAGTTCTTCACCCTTACCAAGCATGACAAACTTATCTAATCCTATAGCTCTTGCACATATGGCAAGTGTTGGTTCGCACACTATACTTGCACGTAATCTTGTCATCCTTCCTTCATCCATATCAGCATAATTCTTATATATATAATCACTTGATGTAAGTTCAAGAACGGCATCACCTAAAAACTCAAGACGTTCATTATCTTTATACTTTTTAATACATTTCTCATTAGCATATGAGCTATGTGTGAGTGCATTTTTAAGAAGATCTATATTCTCGAATTCATAATGTATTGTCTGCATTAATTCTGATAAATTCTTATTATGCATATATTTTTCCTTTCATCATATAGTTGACACATAAGTATAAAAATGCCGCCTCGCCTGCATGTTATGCAGTGATACTTGGCGGCACTCCATATCTGTTATTATCCTGATTATTTAGCAAGAGCTGCCTGAATCTGTGACACAGCATCACCAACTGTTGTTATATGTTCTGCTGCATCATCTGGAATCTGAATCTCAAACTGATCTTCTATCTCTGTGATAATCTGAAATACATCAAGTGAATCAGCCTTAAGATCATCAACAAAAGTAGATTCAGGTGTGATTTTATCCTCACTGATATTTAGAACATCTGCGATAATTCTCTGTAACTTCTGAAACTCCATATTATTCCTCCATTCCCGCCTGTTTATATCTTATTTTCAGGCTTATATTTAATCATTCATATATTTTATACATTTACTTTTCGGATTCTGTATCTGTGTGTGGCATATTAGCAAGTGATTCAACTATCTTTTCATTGATATTGCTTTTTGAAAATGTAACACACTGCAGAACGGAATTCTTAATCTCTTTAGCCTTAGAACTTCCATGTGTTTTAACAACCAGTCTGTTAAGGCCGATAAGAGGTGCTCCACCATATTCAGATGCATCCATAGTCTTTAATGTATCTTTAAGTGCTCCCTTTACTAGTAATGCTCCTATCTTAGATTTGAGCGTTGAATAAAAAGCTCCTTTTATCTTAGAAATAAGAGTTCCAGCAAGTCCCTCATATAGCTTAAGTATTACATTTCCAACAAATGCATCACATACTATAACATCTGCACCACTTCGTGGAATCTCTCTTGCTTCAATACTTCCAATAAAATTAATATCGTCGCATGCCTTAAGAAGTGGATATGTTTCTTTTACCAGCTGATTACCCTTCTCTTCCTCGAGTCCGACATTAACAATAGCTACACGTGGGTTCTTTATACCTACACAATTCTCCATATATATAGAGCCCATCTTAGCCCACTGTACTAAAAAATCAGGTCTTGCATCAACATTAGCTCCGCTGTCAACAATAAGTACACAGCTATTATCAGTTGGAACAATAGCTCCTATAGGAGGTCTCTCAACTCCTGGAAGGCGACCTACAATAACCTGACCTCCTACCAATACAGCTCCTGAGCTTCCTGCTGAAACGAAAGCATCTGCTTCTTTATTCTTAACCATATTAAGACCCTTAACTATTGAAGAATCTTTCTTCCTTCTGATTGCCATGACCGGAGGCTCACCAGTTTCGATGACCTCAGAAGCATTGACAACTTCTATCTGTTTTTCATTGTATGTATACTTTGCAAGCTCAGCCCAGACTACATCTTCCTGGCCCACAAGATATACAAAGCATTCATTGCTTGCATTAACAGCAGCTATGGCACCTTTAACAATCTCAACTGGCGCATTATCGCCACCCATAGCATCAAGTGCAACTTTTATCATATATCTGTCCATTCCTTATATTCTATTATATGAGATAAATGCACATCAATATATTATTTTAAAATCGTTACTTTAGTGATTCTATCCACACTGTAACTAAACAATATACACTTCCTGCACTTATATCATAATGTATGAAAATACTTAATAAATATACTACGAAAATAAGTTTTTATCAAGGATATATTACCAGAGTTTCCATTGTAAACATATTACTTTATTTTTTGTAAAATAATATCCGAAACAAAAAGGGCAAATCAAAGTAAAAAAAAGGGATAAAGATTATTCTCTTTATCCCTTTGAAAATATATATCGCTCTGTCTTTAATTGGGGCTACTATTAGATCATTTTAATACCTAACCCTTTAATAACACCATAATTCCATGATTTTACTGGATTAGTCTACAGAAACGATTTCTTTCTTGTTGTATGAACCACAAGCCTTGCATACTCTATGAGGCATCATTAAAGCACCACACTTGCTGCACTTTACGAGATTAGGAGCGCTCATCTTCCAATTAGCTCTTCTCTTATCTCTTCTAGCCTTTGAAGATTTATTCTTAGGACAAATTGACATTCGGTTACACCTCCTTAAAATTCTTTAAAATATCTTTGAAAACAGACATTCTTGGATC
>OGFW01002647.1_pt1 | contig 10585 bp, 5 predicted proteins | sample 1570991 | NCBI WGS metagenome assembly OGFW01 (sample SAMEA2582074, study PRJEB24529) | metagenome | biome: Human gut stool | place: China | collected 2011
GCGGACATCGACCGCGAGAGGAAACAGCGGCCGCTGTACCCCACGCAGACCGCCCCGTGGACGAAGCATTCGACCTCGGCCGCAGTGGCGGCGCAGATGGCCCGAATCTCCTCCAGCGTGAGGTTGCGTTCGAGAATCACCCGCACAAACCCCGCCTCGCCCAAGAACCGCGCCCCCTCGGGCGTGCGGTTCGAAACCTGCGTCGAGGCGTGCAGCTCCACCGGAAGGTCCATCCGCCGCAGAGCCATGTCCTGCACGATCAGCGCATCGACGCCCGCGTCGATCAGGCGGCGGGCCTGCCGTTCGGCGGCCTCCAGTTCATCGTCCCACACGAGCGTGTTAAGCGTGGCGTGGACCCGCACTCCGAAGCGGTGGGCATACTCCACGACCCGGGCGATCTCCTCCGCGGAGTTCCCCGCGGCCTGCCGCGCGCCGAACCGCGCGCCGCCGATATAGACCGCATCGGCGCCGTAGTCCACGGCGGCCGCGGCCGCAGCGTAATCTTTGGCAGGAGCTAACAGTTCGACGAGTTTCATTTTTTTCTTTTTGCAAAAGTAACAAAAAGCGGTCAATATCGGGACGTCGCGGACGGAAAATCGCGGGAACCGCCGCCGGGACGGACATTATCAATTATCATTCAACAGCTTACGCCCCAAATGGTCAATATATAACAAATACACTTCTTTTTCACCGGACCGGAAATATCCCTGCGATGACAATATCCGACAAACAAAACAGTTGCAGCCGCAAAACGGCTGTCATTCTTCAAAATCATTAAAAATCAACCTTATACACACGCATAACACCGAAAAACAAACAATAAGAAAAGACTTTTACGACAATATTTTCAGAATTTCCAGAAAGCATTCGGGCAAATTTTCGTATATTGTGCCGCAAATAAACAAGTCCAAAAATTTCACACGATGCAATTTTCAGCAAATACGGTTCTCCGGAAACGGGATACCGTACCCATTCATTTTTTATTCCTAATCCAATTTTTATGAGAAGATGCTTTACGCTATTGACGGTTCTCGTCCTCTGCGCCTCAAGCGGCTGCGACGACAAGAACAAAGAGGAGGTCGCGGATGTGATCGTCCTCTCGCGAAGTAGTGTCGCGTTCGCCCAGAAAGGCGGAACGACCACCGTCGCGGTAGCCACGCCCTCCGACTGGAAGGTGAGCTGTCCGGACGATTGGGTGACGCTGGCCTCCGAAGAGGGCCTGCTGACCATCTCCGCGGCAAGCAATACGACCGACAATGTCCGCAACTCGAAAATCACCGTGGAAACGGCCGGCGACAAACAGGAAATCGCCGTTCACCAGGCATTCTCGTGGGAAACGGTCCTGCTGTCCACCACCGCTTCGGAGGAAATTTCGCTGGATTCCGAAGGTGAGAGCGTTCTCTTCACCGTGGTCTCCAACGGCCAGTGGAGCGTCACGAGCGACGCCGACTGGGTTTCGGTCGAAAGCGACCCGGTCAGCGGAACGGTACGCGTCGGCGCCCCGCGCAATCCCGACGCCCACCGCAATGCGACGCTCACCGTCCGGGCGACCAAAGGCTCCGCTACGGAATCCTGCAAAGTGACCGTTTCGCAAATCTCACGCGAGGAAAACCCCTACTACCAAATGCTGGGATATTACGGACTTCATGCGGAAAACTGGTATTACGGCCGTGAACCGATCGGCGTGAGCGGCACGGGTACGTTCTGCACCGTCGAAGAGAAAGAGTACCGCAAGAGTTTCTACATCAAGAACCTGTTCCTGACGGGCACGGTCGTGGAAGCCACCTATGACAAAAACACCCAAACCATGTCGATCGAACTGGGCAGGCTCTGCTACACCCGCGAGATTTCCCCGACGGTCTCCCGCTTCCACTACCTGTACTCGATCAACATGCAGGGCGGAGGTTTCCACAACGGCATGCTGACCGGCAGGCTGGGAGAGGGCTACAACGACGACGCGGACGAAACCCGCAAGGCGATCCTCCTGAACGGTTTCGAATCGCCGTACACCACGCTGGGCATCATCGGATACCAGGAGCAGCAGTGGCTGTCGTTCGGCGACCTCTACTACGCCACCGGCACGATGTATCTCGTAGACTGGGACATTCCGGCCGACACCGGCACGGCCCCGACCTCCGTCACCCGGGCCGCCGACGGCATCGCACCCTCGGGCAGCACCTTTCCCGTATCGAAACATTAAACCGCAGCACACATGAAAAAATTATATGCACTGACAGCTTTACTGCTCGGCATGATGGGGTGCTCCGAAGAGACGATCACCTACACCAACCCCGTCCCGGGCGACGAACCGTCCGGCATTGCGGCCGAACTGGGCATCTCGTCGAAAAACACATGGTTCGCCGCTGAAGACGAACGCAACGCCTCGATCGGCTTCAAGAGCCTGGGCGGAGAGGTCGTCGTGGACATCCAGACCAACACGACGTGGAAATACGACGCCGTCAACGCCGGCTGGCTGACCATCGAGAAAGACGACGTCGCCGACCAGCTCGTCCTGAACTGCGAGGGCAACAAGGTCGAGGAGCAGCAGCAGGCTACGATCACCATTACCGCCGGCGACAAGACCGCGACCATCTCCGCCACGCAGAACGCGTACGGCACGCTCGAAATCGCCGCATCGAAAAACAACTTCCAGATTCCCGCCATCGGCGAACTGACCGCCGAATTCGAAGTGCAGTCGACCGACGAAGACTGGATCTTCGAAACCAAAGACTGCCCGTGGCTGCTTCTCGAACAGCAGGGCGACAAAGTCACGATGACGCTCGACCCCAACGAGGAGATCGAGGACCGCGAAACGACCTTCGTGCTGATTGCCGGCGAGGGGGGGGGAAATCCCGTCTCTGAAACGATCCGCGTCACGCAGGACCGCGCCGTCTACGTCAACGTTTCGCTAAAAACCATTCCCCTCTCGCCCACTCCCACCGAATCCGACAAAAAAGAGTTGGGAATCAGATCCAACTACGACTGGGAGTACACGCTTTCCGAAAATTCCGACTGGCTCTCCGCCACGAAAACCGAGCAGGGACTTACAATCACCGCCGAGACCAATTCGAGCGGATCGTCCCGCACCGCAACCATCACCGTATCGGCCGGCGACGGCAAACAGAACCAGACCGAACAGGTCGTCACCGTCTCCCAGACCGGTCTGGACCTCGACGCCTTCATCCTCGGAATCGACATCACCTCGTCGAGCCTGAAGACCTATCTGCCGTTCGACAAGGCCATCGACGCCACCATCGACTGGGGCGACGGCAGCATCGAGGAGAACGTCACCTCGGCCTACCCCTCGCACACCTACACCGACCCGGGCTACTACATCGTCTCGGTCAAGGGCAGCGTGACGTCGCTCAACTCCTACGACATCCCCGACTACGGACTGGGCAACCAGTTCAGGGAGGTTTACAACTGGGGCCGCACGGGGCTGACCTCGATGGCGCGCGCATTCCAGAACTGCCGCGAGCTGAAACGGATTCCCTCCGACAACACCGAAGCCTTCGCCAAGGTCACCACCTTCCACTATGCATTCACCGACTGCCGCGTCCTCGAAGCCGTTCCCGACGGGCTGTTCGACCATGCAACCGAGGCGGAAACCTTCGCCTACTGCTTCCAGAACTGCAACATGGTCACCGAAGTGCCCGCCGACCTGCTTTACAACTGCACGAAGATCACCTCGGTAGGTTCGCTCTTCTCCGGCACGGCGATCACCCAGATCGACGAGGATTTCTTCTCTCGCAACACGGAGCTGACCGACTGTTCGATCATCTTCTCGAACGGCAAACTGAAGACGGTTCCCGAAAAACTCTTCGCCAACAACAAGAAGGTGACGACCTTCAACTCGCTGTTCGCCAACACCGAGTCGTTCGAATTCGTCCCGGCCGGCCTGTTCGCCAACAACCCCGAGGTCGACTCGTTCCGCATGCTCTTCTCGGGAACAAGCCTGAAATCCGTCCCGGACGGCCTGTTCGCCAACAACCACAAGGTCACCAATTTCCAGAGCGCATTCAGCAAAACGGCCATCCAGAGCGTTCCCGCCGACCTGTTCGCAGGCTGCGGCAAGGTGACGACCTTCATGAGCTGTTTCACCGGATGCAGCGAACTGCAAAGCGTCCCGGCCGAGCTGTTCAAAAGCAGCGGAGCCTTCACGACCGTGACGAAGACCGCCTTCAACAACATCTTCAAGGACTGCACCTCGCTGACCGAAGTGCCCGCAGGGCTGTTCGACGGCTTTACCCTGGTCACCGCCTTCAACGACGCCTTCAACGGCTGCGCGTCGCTCACGACGCTCCCCGCAGGGCTGTTCGCCACCAATACGGCGGTCACCTCGTTCACCAATGTCTTCAAAGGCTGCACCTCGCTCAAAAGCATCCCCGAAGGCGTCCTCGGCGGACTTTCCAAAGTCACCTCGTTCTCGGGCCTGTTCGCTGGCTGTACGGGGCTTGAAGAGATCGGCGCCAACATCATCTCCGGCTGCGCCGCCTGCAAGAATATCTCCTCGATGTTCAAGGACTGCGACAACCTGAAAACCGTTTCCGCGGAGGCTTTCGCCGGCGCACCCGCGATCACCAGCATCGGCAGCCTGTTCGAAAACTGCACGCTGCTCGAAAGCGTTCCGGAGGATATTTTCGCCGGGATGCCGAATCTGACGACTGCCACCAGCGTATTCGCGGCGTCGGGACTGAAAACGGCTCCCGCCGGTCTGTTCAGCCGCAATCCCTCTGTCACGACCTTCGGCAAGGTGTTCCAGAACTGCGCCGCACTGACGACGCTGCCCGACGGACTGTTCGCCGGCAACCCGAAAGTGACGACCTATTCCAACGCCCTGGAGAACTGCACGGCCCTCGAATCGGTCGGCCTCCTCTTCGGGAAGAGCACGGCCTCGGCCAAATGCGACCGCCTCTTCGCAGGGGCCACGGCGCTGAAGAGCGTGCCCGCCGGAATCTTCGACGGACTGACCGGGGCGACGGCCTTCAACAACACGTTCTCCGAATGCTCCGCCCTGGAGACGATTCCGGCAGGGCTCTTCGCCAAGAACGTCAACGCGACCACCGTGGCCCAGTGCTTCCTGAACTGCACCCGCCTCACGACGGTTCCCTCGCGCCTGTTCGAAGCCAACACCAAGACGAAGACCCTGACGGAGATGTTCTCCGGCTGCTCGGGAATCGAAAGCATCGCGCCGGACGCCTTCACGGGACTGAACGGCACGTCGCTCAATTTCCAGAAGGCATTCCTCAACTGTACGTCACTCCGGGAGATCCCCGACGGGCTGCTGAAAACCACGCAGATCTCAACCTACACCAGTCTGTTCGCCGACTGCACGGGACTGGTCCGCGTCGGGTCGGAGGTGTTCAACTGCGCTTCGGCCACCATGTTCAATTCGGTCTTCGACGGTTGTACGTCGCTCGAAGAGGTCGGCAAGAACATGCTGGTCAGCCCCGTCAAACTGACCAGCGTCGCGAATCTCTTCCGCGATTGCGGGATGCTCAGGAGCGTTCCGGTGAGCCTGTTCGACGAAGCCGTGAAGCTCAAGACGCTGACTTCGACCTTCCAGGGCTGCGCGTCGCTCGAAGGCGAATCGCCCTACACGGTCGTCGACGGCGTGAAATACCACCTGTACGACCGCACGGCGGAGAATGCCGCCGCCTCGGGACTCACCGCGATCACCGCCGCCAAGAGCAGTTTCGCGGGATGTACGAAACTCTCGGACTACGACAAGATCCCCACCACGTGGAAGGAATAGACGAACACAAAACGATCCCGAACATGAAAAATACGATAATATGCAGCATCGCAGTGCTGTCGGCCGCACTGCTGGCAGCCTGCACCGAAACCACCCGGATATGGCCGGAGGAGGGCGAAAGCAAGGCCTACGTGGAGGTATCGAGCCAAAAAGTGATCTTCGACGCCGACGGAGGCAACGCCGTGATCACCGTGGCGACGAACGCCGACGGCTGGGACTACGCCGCCGAAGGCGACTGGTTCACCGTCGCCCGGCAGGACGGCAACGCCCTGCTGGTCGAGACCCTGATCAACGCCGGAGCCGAAACCCTGACGGGCAAACTCACGGTCAGCGCCGAGAAGAACGGGGAGACCGTTTCGCAGGAGGTCGCACTCGTACAGCGCGCCGAACGGAGCGTCAACCTGAGCGCCGAAGGCACGGCCAACTGCTACATCGCCCGGACCGGCGGCGTCTACAAATTCGACGCATCGGTCAAGGGCAACGGCGGCGGCGACGGAGTCAGCGACTACATCGCCAACTACGGACTCGCCATCGAGGACGGCGCCTTCGCCGAACTGCTCTGGGAATCGCGCCACGACGGCGACAAGACCATGTCGCGCGAAATCATCGACGGCGCGCCGATCTACCGGGGCGGCTACGTGACCTTCTCGACGGGGCGTTCGGAGGGCAACGCCGTGATCGCCGTGAAGGACATCAAGGGCAACATCGTCTGGAGCTGGCACATCTGGGTCTGCAACGACGAAATCACGGCGCACGACCACATCGACTCGGAAGGCAAAGTCGCCGCCGTGATCATGGACCGCAACCTCGGAGCGCTGAACAACACCCCGATGGACGTGGGCAACCGAGGCATGTTCTACGAATGGGGCCGCAAGGACCCCTTCACGCCTTCGCGCTCGCCCTACCACGCGGATACCGACGGCAACAACGTCCCGGCCTACAACGAACCGAACACCGCGATCGGCGACGGAACGGGAACATGGGTCTACAACGCGCAGGCCGCCGTGCTCGCCACGCCGCCGGCCAACATTCCCAATTCGATCCTGAACCCGATGACCTACCTGCAATCGCCGTACAACGGCCATGCCGACTGGTACTGCACGGGAACAGCCCCGAAGGCCACGCATCCGGGGCTGTGGGGTCCCGAGAAGACCATTTTCGACCCCTGCCCTCCGGGCTACAAGGTCCCGGGACCCGATCTCTGGGGCATTCCCGCCGGAAACAACTCGATCACCAACGGCGGCGCAGCAGCGGATTACGACGAAACCGGCGTCAGCGCCAAATGGGACTGGAACGCCTACGAAGACTGCGGGCGCCGCTGGAAAAACACCGGCGACTACTACCCGATGGCCGGCAACATCTACTACACGGACTACATCTCGGTGAGCATCTGCAACTACACGGGCGGCATGGCATTCTACTGGACCGCCCAGGCGACTCCCGACGCGACGAAGTCATCGGCCTACTTCGTGAACTTCAACCCCAACTGGTGCAATTACAGGCTCGGCGCGCACGACTGTTCCGCACAGATACGCTGCATCCGGGAATAACACTAAAAACTGATCGTCTATGAAATATCCATTCAAATCGCTTCTCCTGGCGGCAACCGTCCTCGCGGCGGCATCGTGCGCCAAGGAGGACACGCAGAGAGGCGGCGAAGAGACCGCGGGTCCCGTCATCGTCAACGCCTCCCCGGCGGCCATCGGCGGCGAGATCATCCTCAAACTGAAGACCGAGGCCTCCGGCATCGTGGAAAAGAGCCGCGCGCAGGGCGTTTCGAAAGGCAGCGGCATCGACGAGATCGACCGCATCCTCAACACGGTGAACACCGTACGTTTCGAACGGCTCTTCCCGGACGGCGGGCGTTTCGAAGAACGCACCCGCAGGGAAGGCCTGCACCTCTGGTATTACGCCAAATACGACCCGTCGGTCCCGACGAGCGAGATGGCCAGCCTGCTCTCTTCGTGCAAGGACATCGAAATCATCGAATACTCGCTGGCCGCCGAAACTTCGGACCACCGCCGCGCGGCATCTCCCGCCGCCGGGGCGCAGAGCGTCACCCGCGCCATCGCAGATGAGGTGCGCAACGTCCCCTTCCCGTTCAACGAGAGCGAACGCTCGCAGCAGATGCAATGGCACTACAACAACACGGGAAACATCTTCGCGCAGACGAGCCAGCTGGGCGCCGACGCCAACGTATACGCCGCCTGGCAGCTCTCGACGGGCAATCCCGACGTGATCGTCGCCGTCGTGGACCAGGGCGTCAAGTACGACCACGAAGACCTGGCCGCCAACATGTGGGTCAACGAGGCCGAACTGAACGGCACGCCGGGCGTCGACGACGACGGCAACGGCTATGTGGACGACATTTACGGCTACAACTTCACCAAAGAGACCGGCGAACTGGATTTCTCGGCCGAACTGATGCACGGCACGCACGTCGCCGGCACGATCGCCGCCGTGAACAACAACGGCGTGGGCGTCTGCGGCATCGCAGGCGGCTCGGGCAGGGGCGACGGCGTGAAGATCATGTCGTGCGAGATTCTCGGCAAGTCGGAGTCCGGATCGTCGGGCGCCGGACTGGCCGGACAGATCCGCGCCATCAAGTACGCCGCCGACAACGGCGCCGTGATCTGCCAGAACAGCTGGGGATACACCGCCGGAACCATCTCCGTGACCGACTGGACACGCGGTTCCTACTCGGCGCTCTCGCGTGCCATGGAGTACTTCAACAAATATGCGGGACTGGACGAAAACGGCAACCAGACAGGCCCGATGGCCGGCGGCATCGTCCTCTTCGCCGCGGGCAACGACGCTTCGAGCGAGGTCTGCTATCCCGCCGCCGACGCCAACGCGATCAGCGTGGGCGCAACCGCGTTCACGGGCGCCCCGGCCTACTACACCAACTACGGCACATGGGTCCAGATCTCGGCCCCGGGCGGCGACCAGATGCTGAGCAACGCCTACGGCGGCGTTTACAGCACGAGCGTGGCCGCCGACGGCTCTTCGGGCTACGAAGGCAGCCAGGGGACCTCGATGGCCTGCCCCCACGTGTCGGGAGCCTGCGCGCTGGCCGTCAGCTATTACTACGGTGCTGAAAAACGCAAGGGCCTTACGGGCGAAATGCTCCGGCAGGCGCTGTTGAGCAGCACCCAGTCCGTCGACCGCTACTGCACCGGCAAATACCAGCAGTATCTGGGCAACATGGGCATCGGCAGCCTCGACACCTACAAGCTGCTGCGGAACATCGCCAAGATCGACGGCATCCCGGCGCAGCGGGTCGGCGTGGGCGACACCGTCAGCATCGACCTGAGCAACCACTTCACCGCCACCAATGTCCTGGGGTACACCGTTTCCGTTCCCGACCTCGTGAAGATCGAACTTCGGGGCGGAGTGATGAAGCTCACCGGCCTCAAGAAAGGCCGGACGACGATCATCGTCTCGGACGGCGCGGCCATTCGCAAACCGATCGAGGTAACCGTCGAATGACACATTCACTAACGCAAAAGAGAATCAAACCTATGAAAACCTTTTATAAATACGCGGCATTCGCGGCGGCGGCCCTCGCGGGACTGTGCGCCTGCTCGTCGGACGACGACGCGGCGGAGACCGGCTCCGGCCTGCAACCCGTCGCACAGCCGCAGATCATCGTCAGCGACCTGACGACCACCGGATTCACCCTCCGCTGGGAAGCCGTCGACGACGCAGGGTCCTACGTCTACACGTTCGACGGCGGGAGCGAGACATCGACGACCGGCTGCCGGCTGGAATTCAACAGTCTGGAACGGCAGAAAGAGTATGTCGTGGCGGTCAAGGCCTGCCCCCGGGACCCGGCCGAATACACCGAATCCCCCTTCACCTACATCCACGTGCTGACCGACGATCTGGAGCAGCTTCCCCAGCCGAAGATCACGCTCGGCAGCGCCTATGCGTCGAAAACCGTCATCTCCTGGACCGAAGTGCCCGAAGCGGAACTCTATGAGTTCTCGGTCGACGGCGGGGAGGTGTCGACCACCCGAAACCGTACGGTCATCCTGTCGAAACTCGACAAGGGCCGCACCTACTCCTTCTCGGTGCGCGCCATGACGTCCGACGCCACGCGCTTCACCAACTCGGAAGCCGCACAGCTCTCGTTCGTCACCTCGGACGCCGACGTTCCGCCGCTGGTCATCGCCCCGACGACGATCATCTCCGACGCCGTGGCGTTCGACATCTACGCCTCCAGCGACGAAACCTACTATTATGAGATTCTCCCGGCCACGACCTTCGCCAAGTATTCGCCCGAAGAGCTGATGACCGCCTTCCAGACCTATATCGTCGAATACGCCAAAAAGCAGGGCATCAGCCTCCAGCTGGCCATGGCCTCGATGCTCAAGTCGGGAACCCAGAGCCTCCAGATGACGGGACTCACCCCCGAGTTGAGCTACGTGATCTTCGCCTTCGGCATGGACCTGCGGGGCAACATCACCTCGAACCTCTCCTCCACGCAGTTCAAGACCACGGCCGACGGCTACTCCGCCGGTCCGAACTACGGCGGCAGCGACTGGTTCACGCAGCGGTTCTACATCACCAACGCCTAACTCGCCCTGACGGGTTACGGCTGGACCAACTCCGTGTGGACCCACTGGAAGGGAGACGACGTGACGGACGTCCGCTACCGTACGCTGACGACCAAGCTCTTCAATCAGGTCTTCTCCGATCCCTACGACCGACAGGCCATCGCCGCATTCCTGAAAGACCCCAATTACGGAGTCCAGTTCAACCCCGAGCTGCTCTCGGCGACGGTAAACAGCGCAGACGGTTACAACGGACTTACGGAAGGAGTCAGCG
>OGFW01002664.1_pt1 | contig 10513 bp, 10 predicted proteins | sample 1570991 | NCBI WGS metagenome assembly OGFW01 (sample SAMEA2582074, study PRJEB24529) | metagenome | biome: Human gut stool | place: China | collected 2011
CAAGAGCAATTAACCTACGCTCATTTCCAATAAATTACACTCTTTTCGTAACTTCGCTATGCAAAACATAGGGGAGGTGGCACGAAGTGACGGAGGGGTTAAGGTATTAGTTAGGTGATTCCAAAAGACGATATTATACATTTAACCTCTTCTCCCCTGCCATACCCTAGTATTACGGGGAATTGTGTAAATAGTATAGAGGAGAGGAGTTAGAGGTATGAAAGGAGAAAAATTACTAAATATCGACCAATCCGAAATTATTCTGTTTTTTCAAGCAGTATATTGTACTCAAATCGAATATATTCCGATTTTTATCGTACCTTTGCCGGCACAAACAAAACTTTAACGTACGACAAGTTTTTATTCACCCTCTCCCCTTAGCCCCATTGAGGACGAAAAAAGGCCTTGTGCCCATGCGATAAAGCAAAAAATTACGACATTATAAATGAAAACATTTCAAGAATTAGGTATCTGCGACGAGATACTGAAAGCGATCACCGAGTTGGGATACGAGAATCCTATGCCCGTGCAGGAGCAGGTAATCCCTCATCTACTTAACGAAGAAACCGACTTAGTAGCACTGGCCCAAACCGGCACAGGAAAAACTGCCGCGTTCGGGCTGCCCGTTATCCAGCGCATCGATTTATCTCTGTGTAAACCGCAAGCGCTCATCTTATCGCCCACACGGGAACTTTGTTTGCAAATAGCCAGTGACCTGACCGATTATTCGCAATATGTCAGCGGATTGCGTATATTGCCCGTATATGGAGGTTCGAGTATCGAGAGTCAAATAAAAACACTGAAAAAAGGCGTACACATCATAGTCGCCACACCGGGACGACTCGTCGACCTGATCGAACGGCGCACGGTACAACTCGACCATGTTTCGACCGTAATCATGGACGAAGCCGACGAAATGCTCAACATGGGTTTCCTCGACAGCATCAACGCAATTCTTTCCAAAGTACCCCAAGAGCGTAAAATGCTGCTCTTTTCGGCCACCATGCCCAAAGAAATCGAGCAGATCGCGCGTACCTATATGCACGAACCGAAAGAGGTAGTCGTGGGAAGCCGAAACGAAGGAGCCGAAAACGTACGACACGTGTACTACATGGTACATGCCAAAGACAAATATCCGGCACTCAAAAGAATCGCCGACTATTACCCAAATATATACGGAATCATATTCTGCCGTACCCGTCGGGAAACACAAGAAATCGCCGACCAACTTATCGCCGACGGATACAATGCCGACTCCCTCCACGGAGAGTTGTCACAAGCCCAGAGGGATGCGGTCATGCAAAAATTCAGATTGAGAAACCTGCAATTGCTCGTCGCCACCGACGTTGCCGCCCGCGGACTCGACGTTACCGACTTGACCCACGTCATCAACTACGGATTGCCCGATGACATAGAGACTTACACGCACCGCAGCGGACGTACCGGCAGAGCTGGGAAATCGGGTGTTTCGGTCGCCATCGTGCACAGTCGTGAAAAAGGGAAAATGCGTGCCATTGAAAAGATTATCGGCAAAAAATTCGAGCGGGGAATGGTTCCCACCGGAGAACAAATCTGCGAGAAACAGCTCTTCAACCTCGCCGACCGTATCGAAAAAGTAAAGGTAAACGAAGAAGAGATCGCCAAATACCTGCCGAACATCTCCCGAAAACTGGGGTGGCTCACCGAACAAGACCTCATCAAGCGAATCGTATCGCTCGAATTTAACCGGCTCATAGATTATTACCGCGATACCCCCGATTTGGATATCCCCGACGAAAACACTCGCAAACCCAAAGAGGGTAATTTTGCGAAGGAAGGACGTAACGGACGTAAAAAAGACATTCGCACGGCCGAAGCCGGATTCGAACGTATATATATCAACTTGGGAAAGGCTCACGGATTTTTCCCGCCCAACCTCATCGAAATGGTCAACTCCCTCGTACCGGGGCGTGTAAACATAGGACGTATAGACCTGCTGTCTTCCTACTCGCTTTTCGATGTGGAAAAAAGCAGCGCTCAAAAAGTCGTCGGAGCACTGAAAGGCAACGAATTCTACGGACATCGCATATATGCCGAGTTGGCGACCGATAAAGATTACAGCGCACCGAAAGGAAAAAGAAAAGGCAAAGAAGAAGGAGGACGCAGAACGAACGAAAAACGTTACGGGAATTCCCGAAGGGACCATTCGGAAAGCCGGTCCAGACGAGACCGTTCTTCCTCCAAGACAAAGAGAAGCTCATACTCGTCCAAGAAGAGAAAAGGATAAATGCGCTGTGACGCAAACTTCCGACTACTTGAATATTCAGATGTAGACTCTATCACCATACGAAAAGCCGGCCAATCGTTGGTCGGCTTTTCTTTTATATTGCAGAAACGAAATTTTCATCTGGGTTCGATTCAGTAAAAATCCGTGAGGGATAAACCTGAATTTAGCGATGAACTTCTTATCGGTAACCACATTCCAAATCTCTTCGGAGAGGTTGAAAAGATTTCATAAGATTCTTAACTGTAAGGGTTAACGCTTTCACCCAAATGGCACTTTCTCTCTATTCCCTTGTGTCTTCACCACCCGATAAAGATAGGGTATTTGGGAATGATGTTTTTGTTTGGATTAACTCTCTCGCCCTGTGGGCACTCCCCCTATATTCCCTTACGGGAACACAGGGGGGAGAGGTTGAGATGTATTCCTTTTTCTCCCTTGCTTCGATTTTATGAGCTACACAGAGAGAAAGGGGTGAAAGTGTCGTTTTGAACAGCTTTTTACCCTTTCGGAACTTTGTGGGTATTCTCCCTTCTCCCCAGCCGTGTTTCGTAGTATTACGGGGTGTTCTGTGAAACAGTAGAGACACTGAACAATCCATTGATTATCGATTGAGCACAAATCTATATAAACGAAGAGCCGCTATAAAACTTATAGCGGCTCTTTGTCGTATGGGCTTTTTATTTATGAACTTCTACCCGTTGTGTCGAGGGTTTAGTTGCATTGCGCTCCTCTGTGGCTTTTACGACGGCTTCGGCAAGTTGCTTGAAAGCTAATCCGGTAATGGTATCGTCGAGTGCCACGGGGTGTCCCGCATCACCGCTTTCGCAGATACTTTGTACAATAGGTATTTGTCCCAAAAGAGGAACTCCGGTTTCTTGGGCCAGTCGTTTCCCTCCGTCTTTACCGAACAGGTAGTATTTGTTTTCCGGGAGTTCGGCAGGAGTGAACCAACTCATGTTCTCGACCAATCCCAGTATAGGGACGTTTACCTTATCCCCGGTAAACATACTGATACCTTTACGGGCATCGGCCAAAGCAACCTCTTGCGGAGTGGTTACTACAATTGCTCCGGTGATAGCGAGTGTCTGTACCAAAGTGAGGTGTATATCGCTGGTTCCCGGTGGCAAATCGAGTACAAAATAGTCGAGTTCGCCCCATGCGGCATCGGTGATGAGTTGTTTCAAAGCGTTACTTGCCATTCCTCCCCGCCAGAGTACGGCATCGTTTTTACGAACAAAAAAACCGATGGAAAGAATCTTCACGCCGTATCGCTCGACTGGGAGAATGAGATCGCGTCCTCCGATGTTCTCGGTATAGACTTCGGTGTCTTCGATATTGAACATCGTGGGAGCCGAAGGGCCGAATATGTCGGCATCCAGCAGCCCGACTTTATACCCTTGACGGGCCAACGCCACAGCTAAATTGGAGGCTATGGTAGATTTACCTACGCCTCCTTTTCCCGATGAAACGGCGATGATATTCTTTACATCGGGCAAGGGATTCTCGGGGTTCGGACGAGCTGTTTGTCTTGCCTTTACAGCTATATTTCCTTTGATATTTACTTCTGGACTTACGAAAGTGAGAATGGCAGTTTCGGCGGCTTTCACGACCGATCGGATAAAAGGATCGGTCGGCTTGTCGAAAATGATGGAGAAACTTACTTTGTTACCGTCGATACGAATGTCGTCTTCGATCATTTCGTTAGCGACCAAATCTTTCCCGTTGCCCGGGTAACGCACTTTGGCGAGTGCGTCGAGTATTAGTTTCGGATATAGTTGCATATTGTCGTGTTATTTTGATGTTGTATTTTCTTGACTGCTTTGTTTACCGCTACGTTTTCCCCGGTTGAAGCTCCGGTATGTGTCATAAGGAATATCAACGTCGGGTTCGATGAATTGTTCACGGGGTTGGCAGACGAAACGCATAGATTTGATATTCATGCCCCGTGCTAGCCACTGTTGCTCGTAGAAAGTTTTTATTTCCAATATGTCGTCGGTTATTCCCGAATGGTAGAGATCGTCGGTCGAAACCTGTACGGGATAGCTGTTCGCTTTTACCATTTCACAAGTATAGGTGTACATGAACGGACTGTCGCTTTTCAGATGGATCAAACCTTCGGGCGATAGAATATTTTGATATAGTTGCATAAACCGGGTAGAAGTGAGCCGCTTTCTCACTTTTTTCATTTGCGGGTCGGGGAAGGTAATCCATATTTCTGATACTTCACCTTTGGCAAAAAAACGATCGATCAACTCTATATTGGTACGAAGAAAGGCTACGTTATTTATTCCTTCTTCGAGGGCCTGTTTGGCTCCACTCCACATGCGGGCTCCCTTTATGTCTATTCCTATAAAGTTTTTTTGCGGGTAGCGTTTTGCCAGACCTACGGCATATTCGCCTTTTCCACAGCCCAATTCAAGGACTATCGGATTTTCGTTTTTGAAGAATTGTTTTCCCCATTTGCCTTGCATCTCAAATCCTTTTTCTTGTAGTGCAGAGAAAGGATATTGGAATACATGTGGGTAGCCTTGCAGGTCGTCGAATTTTTTCAGTTTATTTTTTCCCATTTTGAAATGAATATCGACAGGTTCTGGTTAATTGACTCTTCCTAATTTTAAATGATAGTATTTTCCTGATTCTATTTGTACAGAAAGGATAAATACTTCTCCCGAATACGATTGAGTATCGATTTTCGCTTCGGTCGTTTTGCCTTGTTTTTGATATATTGTGCGTCCGTCGATTGTATACAGGGTTATGCGGTGCATGGGTTCGTACGAATTTACGATGAGCATTTTTTGCTCGAAATATGCTTTCAACGCCTTGTCGTCGATTTGTTGCTCATCTACCTCGGATAAATAACGAATGTCAAACTCTTTCCATTGAGGCGTATTCAAATAGAGAGATAGACTTTCGTCGGGGATTCCCAGCCGGCAATCTTTTTGCGGAACATTTCGAAAGACATTTTCTCCCAGTATCGGGGGCTCGGTCGGATAGGATAACATAACATTCAATCTCGTGCAATTATCGAAAGCGTGGTCTCCGATGGTCTTGACTGTCGACGGTATTTTTGCGGAAAATAAATATTTCATGCCATAGAACGGCCATCGACCTATTTTTTCAGTTCCTTCGGGCAGGAAAGAAAGTCCTGCGATTCTACTGCATCCGGCAAATGCATAATCACCTATGGTTCGGACAGACTCTGGTAGAATACAGTCGGTGAGCGATGTGCAATAATAGAATGCGCCTTCTTCTATTTCTGTTATGGTATTGGGGGCTTGTATGGAGAGTAGTTTTGTACAATGGTCAAAGGTGTAAGGGGGCAGGCTTTCCAATGGACATTCTTTTATATCGACCTCTGTTAACGAGATACAGTGGGAGAAACAACCTTCGCCCATAAATTCTAGTTTTTGAGGGAGTGTTATTCCCGTCAGAGACGAGCATCCGGCAAAACATTCTTTGCCGATAGATTGTAACGAGGCGGGTAGGGTTATCGAGGATAAGGCGGTACAGTTGAGAAATGCTTGGTTCCCTATCGAACAAAGGACAGACAGGGAGAGGTCTATCCCGGTAAAAGAGGTGCATTGTTTGAATGCATATTCGCCTATTTTTTTCAATGTCTGTGGTAACGATGTGTTCAAAGAGAAACAGTCACAAAAAGCGAATCCTGCTATTTCTTGTAAATTGTTTCCCCAATCTATGTTTTTTAGTTTAGTACAGCCTGCGAAAGCTCCTTTTCCTATTTTTTCGGTATTCCGGGGGAGCCGTACGGTCGTTAACTCTTGAAATCCGAAGAATGTGTTTGCCGGAATACAGTTGGCATCGAAACGGGTTTGATTTCCGAGGTAAATATCTCGACTTTCGAATGCATCTATCGTACAATCTGCAAGGTCTATGCCGGTTAAGTGAAATAGGGAGTCGTTTATGAAAGCAAAATCGCGAACGTCGATTGTTCCCGAGACGGTTAGATTCGTAATTGTCCGATGCTGTTCTCCGATGAGAGATTGTAGTTGTCCCGCTTCGGTGTGACAATTGTAATTTGTCGCCTGCAAATGTTTCCCGACGGATAGGAACAGAACGATATATAACAACTTTCTCATTGGAGTGACGGCGGGTTTGATTGTTTTATAAAAATAGAGAGATAGGAATAAGATAAAACGGACAAGCTCGTTTTTTATACCAAGTCGCACCCTATTTTTGTATTTGCAAAGATAGTATAAACGAATGTAGAAACAAATTTTATTTGTCGGGTCGGTATGTCCGGGTGTTTTTGTTTTGACGGACAGAATGTTGAGCCTGAATTGTTGAAAAAACGGAGACTATATTTGGGGGTAATCTTTAATCTCTTGATATGCGATAATGTGCGCCGCAGTCGAGTATGAAATCCAGTACATCTTTGAAAAGTTCTTCTACATGGGACGGCACAAATACATACGACGTGTCGCCGCAATGTTTGCATATGGTTTGGGGTAAGTCGGTTAATTTTACATCGAGGTGTTCCGACATAGCCATTGCTTCGTCTTTTTCGATTATCGCATAGGTATGATGTTGTACATTTTTATAATCGTAAAAGGTCAGACAGATGACCAGACTTTTAGTGTAGTTGAATCCGACCGTAAGTGTCGACCAAGTGTCGAAGTCCTCGTGGGACATGGCGATGGTTATTTCTTCCAATGTTGACATAATTTTCGTGAATGTATTGTGGGCGAGCTATATATATCGTAGTCATTAAATGCGGCTGTCTATGCGTATAATGTTTTCGACAATGAACAGATCGCAAATTTCTTTTTTCTCGATTTCGATGTCGTCGTATTCTTTGTTTTCACTGCGTAGGATAACCCTATCGGGATTATCGTGTTTACGAATATATTTGACCATGCGGTAATCTTCCAGCAATATGACGTAGATTTGCCCCCAGAAGATAAGCTGGGGATTTTTTATTTCGCGGATTGCGATCATGTCACCATTGTTAATAACGGGTTTCATGCTGTCTCCGCTTACTTTGACAATGCTGCAATCGGGATTGATGAAAGGAACGTCTATACTGCCGATTACCAAATCTTCGGTAAACATGCGATCCCTCGCCAAATTACCGGCGGTTACGTCCAGACCGTATACTTTCGCCCCATTTCTTGCTTCTGGTATAATCGCTTCCGAGGGAAGGGTTAATGTGCGTATATGAGAGTGTGCATCGTTGTCTGAGGGACGAAACATATATCCTTTACCCGTACATAGCCATTCTTTCGATACGCCCAAGTCTGCGACGATTCTGTTGATAAGTGAGTCGCTGACAGGTAGTTTTCCGGTCAGGTGTTTCGAGAAGTTGGACGCATCGATCGATATGCGTTTGGCAAATTCCGACTGGGTTACTCCAAAGTTTTCCATCAATGTCTTGATTCTCTCTATTTTAGCTTCATTCTCCATAGTCGTTCACATTTTTATTTTCATAATATGGTAAAATCACCATAAATAATTTGCTTTTCAATAAAAGCGGTAGTATATTTGTGTGGTTTTATTACCAAAACAAAGGTATAAACTTTTTTTGAAAAACAAAATAATAGATTAGTAATTAACATAGTTAGCCATGTTCCATCGGGGTATATTGCCTATAAGAATTGTAAACAAAAGGAGGAGATACACAGGCAAAACGGGTAAATGCAGTGTGAATATACCCTGATGGAAGTGTGCTAACAGAATAGGAGAAGTTATGAGAACGATTGAATGGGAAGCTCCGGCTTTGGCATCATTAGCGGCAGCACATTGGTTGGTAGCTTATGAACGGGAAAATTCGCCACGAAAGAGGGTGAGGTATGAGAATGAAATAGAGTTCGACGGAGTAGCTTATATGTTGATGTGTGAAATCGAATTAGTGGAAAGAGAACATAAAGCGGTGTCGATGATGTGCGGTATAGAGCCCCAATATACCGATATGCCGGTAAGAATTATTGGAAATATGGGAAAGGCCATCGGCGAGATTTTGCCTGTGCTGAATAACTTTTTGGATAGTTACGGTGTTATATATGTATGATATAAACAGAGGGGTGATCCGAAAGGTGTGGCGTGGTATAAGAAGGATACTTTCGGGGTATATGACGAGGGTGTACCTGTCGGATTAAAGAAAAAGGCTGAACAAACTGTTCAGCCTTTTTCTTTTTTATCGGAGAAATAGAATTATCCGTTAACTTTTGCCATATGGGCAATCAAATCGAGTACTTTGTTAGAATAACCGATTTCGTTGTCATACCAAGAAACGACTTTTACGAATGTGTCGGTCAGAGCTATACCAGCTTTTGCGTCGAAAATAGAAGTGCGAGTATCACCCAAGAAGTCAGAAGATACAACAGCGTCTTCGGTATAACCGAGAATGCCTTTCAATTCGCCTTCGGAAGCCTCTTTCATAGCAGCGCAGATTTCTGCATAAGTAGCCGGTTTAGCCAAGTTAACTGTTAAATCGACAACCGAAACGTCCAAAGTCGGAACACGCATAGACATACCTGTCAATTTTCCGTTCAAAGTGGGGATTACTTTTCCTACGGCTTTGGCAGCTCCCGTAGAAGAAGGAATGATGTTGCCAGAAGCGGCACGACCACCACGCCAGTCTTTCATAGAAGGACCGTCAACCGTTTTTTGAGTAGCGGTAGTAGAGTGAACGGTAGTCATCAAACCATCGAGAATACCGAATTTGTCGTTCAATACTTTGGCGATAGGAGCCAAGCAGTTGGTTGTACAAGAAGCATTGGAAACGAATTGAGTACCTTTAACGTAAGTATTTTCGTTAACACCGCAAACGAACATAGGAGTATCGTCTTTGGAAGGAGCGGACATAACTACGTATTTAGCACCGGCTTCGATATGAGCTTGAGCTTTTTCTTTGGTCAAGAAAAGACCGGTAGATTCTACAACATATTCAGCACCTACTTCATTCCATTTCAAATCGGCAGGATTTTTTTCGGCTGTAACACGAATAGTTTTTCCGTTTACAATCAATTGACTTTTTTCAACATTCGCTTCGATAGTTCCGTCGAATTGTCCGTGCATAGTGTCATATTTCAACATGTATGCCAAATAGTCAACCGGGCAAAGGTCGTTAATACCTACGATTTGGATGTCGTTTCTTGTTTGTGCTGCACGGAAAACGAAACGTCCGATGCGGCCAAAACCATTGATACCTACTTTAATCATTGTAATAAAACTTTAAGTGTTTATTGAATAAAAAATAACATCTTACTTTTTTCTTCTTTTTTTGTTCTGCTTTCTTAAAAACATTTACATTTGTAATATTGTTTAACAACCACAAGGTGTCGCACAACAACTCATCAAAGCAAGCAGCGCAATTAAAAAGGCAATTTTGTATTTCATACAAGTATATTTTGTTCCTAAAATTGCGATGCAAAGGTAAATATTTTTTTTGAATACAATGTATGTGAATGTGAAAATAAAAGAAAAATTTCTTTATTTGCATTGTGTTGAGTTTGAGTAATCTATCTAATATTAATAACTCGTACTATTATGAAAAGTTCATTTTTAGCAGACTTTAAAAAATTTGCCATGCGAGGCAATGTCATCGACATGGCTGTCGGTGTAATTATCGGTGGCGCTTTTGGAAAAATCGTATCTTCGGTTGTCGCCGATATCATCATGCCACCTCTCGGGTTACTGATCGGCGGTGTCAACTTTACAGATTTAAAATGGGTGATGAAAGGGCCCGAAGTAGTCGATGGGGTAGAACAGGCTGCGGTTACACTTAATTATGGTAATTTTTTACAGGCAACCTTCGACTTTTTGATTATTGCTTTTTCTATTTTCTTGTTTATTCGACTTTTGACGAAGTTAACGGAAAAGAAAAAGGAAGAACAAACGGCTCCTGCTCCTGCCCCGGCTCCTTCCGAAGAGGTGAAATTGTTGTCGGAAATTCGGGACTTGTTAAAGAAAAACGAAGAATGAGAAGGTGCTCGTTCTCTGCGAAAAATAATAATGCCGCTTTCTTATCAGAAGCGGCATTATTATTGATGACAGGTTTTATAAATTATCCTATGATATACTTGCTTTTGGGCAGGTAGGATAACAAATATACGAATATGTAAACCGTAATAAATGTACACACGGCGATCAAGGGAATTGTGACATAGGCCGCATCCGAGATAGACTTGAATAGTCCATAATAGAAATTTAGAAACAGAATGTGGGCTAAGTACATTCCATAGCTTTTTATCGATATATCCGACAGCAGTTTGCAGGCTGCATTTTTCCCTT
>OGFW01002672.1_pt1 | contig 10481 bp, 6 predicted proteins | sample 1570991 | NCBI WGS metagenome assembly OGFW01 (sample SAMEA2582074, study PRJEB24529) | metagenome | biome: Human gut stool | place: China | collected 2011
TGTCTGAAAACGTCTGCTTATCTCGGCGAGCGCGCTCACAAGCCGCTCTACTTCCTGCGCACGGTCTCCAATGGAAAGATACGCAAGAATATTACCGATATCTCCAAACTCTATCTGAATATCATATTCGTCACGCAGAATATCGTACACTTCGATTCCAGCAAGTCCGATATCCAACGTATGTACACTCAGTTTCGTTATATCAAAATCAAAAACGGAATCTCCGTTTACCAGTTCTTTGCCAAACGCATAATAACCGCCGATCGCATTGATTTCCTCTCTGGCGTATTCTGCCATATCGGCTACCTGGTGAAAAATCTGACGACCGCGCTGTGCAAGGTTTCTTCTTGAAATATCAAGGCTTGACATAAGAAGATAGCTTCCTGAGGTCGTCTGTGTCAAGTTGATGATCTGGCGCACATATCCTGCGTGTACGTCCGGACCAGTAAGAAGAAGGCTTGACTGTGTAAGACTTCCTCCACTCTTATGCATGGACACAGCTGCCATATCTGCACCTGCTGCCATGGCAGAAACCGGAAGACCTCCTCCAAAATAAAAATGCGTTCCATGTGCCTCATCTGCCAGGCAAAGCATTCCTGCATCATGGGCCATCTTGACGATTGCACGCAGGTCACTGCATATTCCATAATAAGTCGGATTGTTTACCAGTACTGCAACTGCCTTTGGATGTTCTTTTATTGCTTTCTCCACTTGTTCCCTTTTCATTCCAAGGGAAATTCCGAGCCGCTGATCCACCTCCGGGTTTACATAAACAGGAATCGCACCGCATAAAACAAGTGCATTCAAAACACTCCTGTGGACATTACGAGGCAGTATAATCTCATCTCCACGTTTGCAGGCAGTCAGGACCATCGTCTGTACGGAACTTGTCGTGCCTCCTACCATCAAGAATGCATGTGCTGCTCCAAAAGCATCTGCTGCCAGTTCTTCTGCCTCCCGTATTACTGATACCGGATGGCAGAGATTATCCAGTGGCTTCATACTGTTAACATCGACACCTACACATTTTTGTCCCAGAAATTCTGTCAGTTCCGGATTGCCTCTTCCTCGTTTATGGCCAGGTACATCAAATGGTACAACCCTCATACGACGGAAAGTCTCCAGAGCTTCATGTATTGGTGCATGATTCTGGTTTAATTTAAAACGACTTCCTTTCATCATTCCTCCAATTCCAGTTTCCTTTGTATCAACCCTTAATCTACATTCCACAGACTGAATAAAAAAAGCAGGTCAGGGCACTAAGCCACAAACCTGCGTTTGATCTATATCCGCATGCGTATCAGAGTCTATATAGCAATCATACTTTTACTACTCTTATTGATCGTTTCACAAGTCTGCGCTTTGGGCGCATCTCGGTTATCAAAGGAACCTACTTATAAAATTTGAGCTTTTAACTCAATCAATAAGGTAACCAAAGTTACCATAATCGGCAGTGGACCCGGCTGTCCGTATGGCCTTAACCCTGACGGGTGATCCAAAACAATTGCTTTGAAAAGACTCTGTCTGTTACTCTGCATCTTCGTCTCTCAAAATCTAATTCATCATAACACGTAAAAAAAACGCTGTCAATGATTACTTAATTCACTACATTTACCACTTCACTGCGTTTTACATATATTTAATAAAATGCTATACTCAGTTACAATAATAACTCTAAGGACATGGATAAAATGAAGAGAATTGACTTCGAAAACGGGACTGTGACCGGAAATATTCTGGGTGCAACTCTGCCTATGCTGGTAGCCCAGATCTTAAATTTATTGTATAACATCGTTGACCGTGTCTATATTGCACGAATCCCCAAAGTAGGAACTACTGCACTTGGCGCAGTAGGACTTTGTTTCCCCATCATCGTGATCATCACGGCCTTCTCTAATCTGTTCGGAAGTGGCGGTGCGCCGCTGTTCTCCATTTACAGAGGAAAAAAACAGGAAAACACTGCCGTCCAGATCATGGATACTTCTTTTTCCATGCTCTGCATCTGCGGTGTTTTCCTGATGCTCATCGGCTTTCTGTTTGCCCGTCCGATCCTGGTCGTATTCGGTGCTTCTTCGAATGCCCTTACTTATGCTTATCCTTATATAATGATCTACCTGATCGGAACGATTCCTTCCATGATTTCCATCGGAATGAATCCTTTTATCAACGCCCAGGGTTATTCAACTATCGGTATGCTTTCTGTTGCCATCGGAGCTGTTGCAAACCTTCTGCTGGATCCTTTGTTTATCTTTGTCCTTGGTTTTGGAGTACAGGGAGCTGCGATTGCCACCATACTCTCTCAGACTTTGTCCGCGGCTTTTGTTTTATTTTTCCTTACCAGAAAATCAGAATTAAAAGTCCGCTTTCTCAGGAAAAATGAAATTTCACAATGTACTGCTTATGCCAAAGATATTGTAAGTCTTGGCTCTGCCGGCTTTATCATGCAGCTGACAAACAGTCTGGTAACAATCTGCTGCAACAATGTACTCTCTGTCGCGGGTGGCGATATTTATATCTCTGTTATGACCATCGTCTCCAGTGTACGCCAGCTGGTGGAAACACCTCTTCATGCCATTAATGAGGGAGCCTCTCCTATCCTAAGCTATAATTACGGTGCACGCCGTCCAAAGCACGTACGCAAATCCGTTGCGGTAATGTCAGTCATAGTTCTTATCTATACTGCTGTTACCTGGAGCATGATCATTCTAATCCCGGAGTTTCTGATCCGGATCTTCAGCTCCGACACCGTGCTGCTGAAAGATGCAGTGATTGCATTAAAACAGTATTTCGCTGCATTTATTTTTATGGATCTGCAGTATATCGGTCAGACTGTTTTCAAATCTTTAAACAAACGGAAACAGGCGATCTTCTTTTCCCTGCTGCGCAAGGTGTTTATCGTTGTACCGCTGACCTATCTTCTGCCATACACTTTCCACATGGGAACGGACGGCGTATTTCTTGCAGAACCCGTATCAAATGTGATCGGTGGCAGTCTGTGTTTTATCACAATGCTGTTTACGGTTCTGCCGGAGCTGAACCGGATGGAAAATCAGTAAAATATGCTTTCAGCTCCGCCACGATCATTTCCTGACTCTCCCTCGTGTGGATCAGTGCATAATAATGCCCGCCGCCAAATTTTGACCGTCTTTCCTCTTCGCATATTCCCGCTGCAATGCCTTTTTCGGTCACACGTCTGATGCGGGTTTCGTCCTGTTCCTCTTCCTTCAAATAGCCTTTTTGTACGAGCAGATCATTGACAAAAGCAGCCGTCAGCTTTTTGCGGTCTTTTTCCTCACAGAGCGCATTGATCCGGTCGGTCAGTTCCGATACCATGCAGGCGTCAGAAAACGTTACCTGATCTAATTTTTCCGGTGCAATATAAAACGGCTGTTTCTTTTTTCCCGCCGGGGGCTTCGACACAATTTCTACTACCGCAGCTCCTTCTGTCTTTCCTGTCGTCATATTTCCGGATTCATGTGTCTGCAAAAACATCCGTATGATCTCTGCAAAACTTTCCCCGTAGCTTGCAATCTTCTGTGCACCCATTCCGTATACATCCGCCATCTGTGTTTTATCTGCCGGACATCTGGCACACATATCTTTCAACGTCTTATCAGAACAGATGATAAACGGCGGCACACCCTGTTTTGCAGCAAGTTCTGACCGGCATTTGCGCAGTTTCTCAAACAGCTCCTGCCCTTCTTCCGTTAAATCTGCAAGTTCTGCTGTCTTTTTCTTTGCACGTCCGGTCTCGATATAATTTTCCTCCACCTCGTCCTCTGTCACAACACAGTTACTGCATTTTTCACAGATGCACGGACTGTGATCCCCAAAATAGTTCAGGATATACTGGCGCAGACACTCATCTGTCTCACAGTAGTGAATCATCTGATTCAGTTTCCGCTGTTCATTTGCCCGGACTGCCGGATCTCCTGCCGTATAACCGCCCTCTGTCGCCTTATAGTCAAGCAGCCGTTTGTTGATCATGATATCCTGTTTGGAAAAGAAAAGCACACACTCCGCTTCCTCCCCGTCGCGCCCGGCTCTTCCAGCCTCCTGGTAATAATATTCAAGGCTTTGCGGCATATTATAATGGAGCACATAACGCACATTGGATTTGTCGATCCCCATTCCAAATGCGTTGGTCGCAACCATCACACGGATCCTGTCATAGGTAAAATCATCCTGACTCTCTTTCCGTTCTTCCAAAGAAAGCCCCGCATGGTACCGCCCTGCCAGAATGCCGTGCTGCAATAAAAGTTCACAGACACTGTCCACATTCTTTTTTGTCGCACAGTAGATGATTCCACTCTCATCCTCATGCCTTTTGACATAATTTAAAATACTGTTGTCCGTCTCTTTTCCACCTTTTCGCTTTACGACACGGAAGAAAAGATTCGGCCGGTCAAACCCGGTCACGACAGTCACCGGATTCTGCAGGTGCAGACTTCCCGTGATATCCTGTTTGACGCGCTCGGTCGCTGTCGCCGTAAATGCGCTGACCACAGGGCGTCTCGGCAGTCTTGCAAGAAAATCTGCAATCTCTAAATAGCTTGGCCTGAAATCCTGTCCCCACTGGGAAATACAGTGTGCCTCATCCACTGTCACCATCGAAATGTCTGCCCGGCATGCAAAATCTAAAAAACGCATGGTATTTAACCGCTCCGGCGCGACGTAGATGATCTTGTACTGTCCCTGTGCCGCATACAAAAGCGCCGCCCGGATCTGATTTTCCGTCAGTGAGCTGTTGATGTATGCCGCATGTACGCCTGCCTGGTTCAGTGCCTTGACCTGGTCAGACATCAAGGAGATGAGCGGTGAGATCACGATCGTGATACCGGGCAGCATCAGCGCCGGAACCTGATAACAGAGTGATTTTCCGGCGCCGGTCGGCATGATGCCGAGGACGTCGCTGCCATTTAAGATGCCTTCCATCAAGTCCTGCTGACCAGGCCGGAGGGTGTCGTATCCAAAATAGTGTTTGAGTGTCTGATATAAATTCAAAATTTGTTTCTCCTTTTTACATTGCAATCCAGCCAAATGCATTTGCCACGGAACTGATCAGTATGATCAGTGCAAAGACCGGGCACAGATATTTGATCATCACAATAAAAATCTTTTTCCTGCGGAATGTGCTCTCTCCGTGCATGATCTCATCTTCCATCCGCTTCATTCCGACGATTCTCGATACAAACAGGCTTGTGAGCATTGCCGCAATCGGCATCATCACAGAGTTCGTCAGAAAATCAAAGAAATCCAAAAACTGCATGCCGATAATTTTAATGCCTACTAACGGTCCATATCCCAGTGAAGATAAACTTCCAAGCGCGATCATGATCACTCCGACTAAAACCGTTGCTCTTCTTCTGCTCCATCCCAGCTCATCCTCAAAGGTAGAAACCGCGCTCTCAGTCAATGCGATAGAACTTGTTACTGCTGCAAACAGTACTAGCAGGAAAAATAAGATTCCAACTACTGTCCCAAATCCCATATTCTCAAACACTTTTGGAATTGTAATAAACATCAATGCCGGTCCCGCCTGCAGAGTATCCGGGTCGCCGCCCGAAAATGCGAACACCGCCGGAATGATCATCAGTCCCGCCATAATAGCGATCGCCGTGTCAAACACTTCCACATTTCTTGTGGAATCTTCCAGTGATGTTTCTTTTTTCATATAGGATCCAAAGGTAATGAGGATTCCCATTGCAATCGACAGCGAATAAAACATCTGTCCCATCGCCGCTACCACCGTCATCCAGGAAAAGTTTTTCACATTTGGCACAAGAAAATATTTTACTCCCTCCATGGCGCCCGGTCTTGTCACGGAATACACCGCAATCAGGACGGATAACACGATCAGTATCGGCATCATAAATTTCGATACACGTTCGATTCCGTTTCGCACCCCTGCGTAAATGATCGTCAGGGTGAACAGACAGAACAGGATAAAACAGAGTTCCGTGGATACTCCATCTGAGATAAACTCCGAAAAATATCCGTCTGCCGCCAGCATTTTTCCATTTCCCCTGATATACTCGATCAGGTATTTGATCACCCAGCCGCCGATCACGGAATAATACGGCACGATCAATACCGGGATGATCGCATTGATCCATCCACCGGCTGACAGCCATCCGGCTTTTCCAAATGCCTGAAACGCTCCCACCGGACTTTTCCTTGTCATGCGTCCAAGTGCCGACTCAGCCATGATCATCGTATATCCAAACGTCAGTGCCAGTAAAATATAGATCAGAAGAAAAATCCCTCCACCGTATTTTGCCGCCAGATATGGAAATCTCCAGATATTTCCAAGTCCTACGGACGCACCTGCGGCGGACAGTACATAACCCAGTTTCCCAGAAAAAGAACTTCTTTTGTTGTCGTGTGTGTGTAAATTGCTCATATCTTTTTGTTCACAGTTTGTGAAACAGTCTCCCTTCATTTTTTGTTTTCTTCTCTATTACCGCACCAGCCGGAATGTCTTTTCCACCATGAAAAACATTAACACAATGAAAATCAGCACATAGACCGGCAGCAGTGTGATGGAAATATGATTTGCGATCAGTCCAAAAACCGGCGGCATAAATGTAGAGCCGACATAAGCACTCGCCATCTGGATACCGATGATTGCCTGGGAATTTTTCTCTCCAAAATTTGCCGGTGTTGCGTGAATGATCGATGGGTAGACCGGTGCACATCCAATCCCCATCACGACAAGTCCTGCCAGAGCTGCCGTGTCAGACGGAATCGGCAGAAGTACTGCAGCACAGCCAGCCAGTAAAATAGTTGTGCCAAGCCTGATCATCTTATGATCACCTAATTTTTCCGTCACAAATCCTGCCAAAAATCTTCCGAGCGTGATACCGCTGCAGAACAATGCCGCATATGCCGCCGCACGCTCCGCAGAGATACCTTTTGCACCGACCAGATAACTGCTTGACCAGAGGATCAGTGTAGATTCCAATGCACAGTAAGAGAAAAATCCAAGCAAGAGCTGTGGTACGCCTTTGATCTTCACTGCACCGCGTATTCCAATCACCTCGTGCTGCTCTTCCTGCTGTTCTGCCGTTTTGTTGACTTTCCAGACCGGAAGTGTCACAAACAGAATCATTGTGATCCCCATCTGAAGAAAAGATACCATGCGGTAACCGTTCTGCCAGGATGAGGTGGTCAGTGCATAGCTCATTATGTACGGGCTGATGATTGTTCCCACGCCCCAGAAACAATGCAGCCAGCTCATATGTTTTGATGAATAATGCAGTGCAACATAGTTATTGAGTGCCGCATCGATAGCTCCTGCGCCAAGTCCATACGGAATCGCCCACAGGCACAACATGTAAAATGCGCTCGACGTCGAAAAACCAAACAAGGCAGCTGCCGTTAACAGGACACTGCATACCGTAACGATCTGTGTTCCAAATTTCTTTGTCAGGCGTTCCGACATTAAACTTGAACAGATCGTCCCTGCAGAGATGATCATTGTGACCAGTCCCGCATAGGACAGCGGCACCGAAAATGCCTCATGCATGATCGGCCATGCCGAACCAAGCAGAGAGTCCGGTAAGCCAAGACTTATAAATGCCATGTAAATTAATAGTAATAATAGTGTGTACATTTTTTGCTCCTTTATTTATCCAATTCGCCGTTTGCCACTTATACAAGTATCTTGACTCGCTTCGCCCGGCAGTCTTATTATATCTTGAACGCCACCAAAAATCCACGCAATATTATAGAATATTATCCCATAACATGGTAAAATAAAGTAAAAGTATTATTTGTGGAGATCTGATCATAGATGAACTTAAGACAAAATAAAGAAAAAAACGCACAGCAAATGTTGACAGGCGTAATTTTGACATTATTTATCATGCTCCTGCTTTGTACCATATTTACAAATCAGGATGCAGCCTCTGTAAGCAAACTCAAAGCGCGTCAGCCTGACAAAATACAATACCTGGATGATGGAATGGTACTGCTTAGTTTTAACATTAACCGCAATGAAAGCAACAACGGTTCCCTTGTATTTTTTACCTCACATCAGCATGTGACCGTTTCTACGAAAAACAATGAAATATACAGATTAGATGACTCCGGTGGAATATGGGGGCATACAACAGGAAATGTATGGAATTTTGTCAAACTGCCGACACATGCAGAAACAGTCATAGTCAGGCTGGAACCCTGTTATCCGGAAACAGCCGGTCAAATTGAACAATATTATATAGGAACCGGAAATGAAATCTATACAGGCATATTGCGTCAGTCTATGCCCACTTTTATAGCGAGTGTATTTATTCTGTTAGCCGGTTTTTTTATCACGTGTTACTGGGTGTTTATTCACAACAGCAGCCATATAGACGGAACCCTTTTTTATCTGGGGATCTTCTCCATATTGCTTGGACTTTGGACCGCCAACGAGACAGATGTTTGTTCTCTGATGCTCCTAAACAGAAGATCATCTGCTTTTGCTGCTTTTATGTTTCTGATGATAATGCCTATCCCATTTTTGATGTTTGTAAAGAGCTTCCTTGAGATCAATGATGATAAAATCTGGAAAATCATCTGCGATCTTTGTATACTTCAGACAGTTGTCTGCAGTTTGCTGCACTTTACCGGATTCTATGAGTTTCGAAGAAGCGTCTGGATCACTCACCTTTCCATTTGTATAGTGCTGATTTATCTGATCACAGTTATCATATATAAAATTATAAAAAAACAGGCTGATCAGAGACTGAAAGTCTGCATGGCAGCTCTTGCCTTCGTCGTCATTGCAACTATTGTGGATATTGCCAGTTATTACAAAACAAGAAATAATTCCGGAATTTGGGGAAGATTATCTTTCCTTGTATTTATTATAATCCTCGGTTTAGAGTCCGCAAGACAGGCTGTCGCCAGCTTGAAAAAAGGGCGCAGGATAGAGGAACTCGAACAATTTGCACTGAATGATTCCATGACAGGATTTTACAACAGAAATGCCTATGACTACTTTATATATAATGAAAAGAATATTAAAAATTATATGGTGGTAACGTTTGATCTTAACAATCTCAAGATGTGCAACGACAACTACGGTCACAGTTCGGGGGATGCCTATATCATTCATTCTGCACATATCATAGAAACCACTTTTGATCGGTTTGGCAAATGTTACCGTATCGGAGGCGACGAATTCTGCTGCCTCATCCCGGATGCGGCAGAATTCCAGATAGAACGTTTTATCCAAAAGATGCAGCAGGATATTGCGATACTCAATAATAAAAATATCATTCCAACCGAAGTTGGAATCGCATGCGGATATGCGTTAGCCACACCGGATGATGCCGACATAGAAAAAGTGCGTGAACGTGCAGATGAGATGATGTACCATAACAAGAAAGTGTTAAAGGGACTTATTTAAAAAAGATCCAGCATATTATCCAGATATATCTCCTCTCTGACCTGCAGCTGATACTCAGGTTTTGTCATATAATAGAGCAGAAACTCCAGAATCAGGGCGCTGCCAAGTCCCCTGCCTTCGATTTTAAAATTGGAAAATCCCATCGGCAGATAGCTGTTTTTCATATCATCCACTCCAATAAACCCGGGATTTTCCATTGCCTTCGAAAAACGATAGCCATTCCCTGCATCCGGAGCTGCACAGCGGTGATCCGGACCATTTTCTCCAAGGTTTTTGCGGCTGACAGCTTCATAACAGATTTTCCTGTCCCCGCAGCCAAACCAGCAGCATTCATTACATAAGAATTCCACTTTGTCTTTCTGTGCCCCTGTCAATGTACTTAATTTATCAAAAACCTTATTCAACCGGAAATCCGGTACGACATAAAGAAACTCTTCCCTGTTTACTTCCCTTACGAACTGCTCAAAATCCGTCAGAACCTTGGTGGTGGATGAAACAAAATAAAATCCCGGATAATTTTTTCTCAGATATTCCAGCAACAGATCCGAATAGATAATGACACCATTTCTGACACCCTCACTTTTCTCAAATAAAGTGCAGAGATGATTGCATTTCTTATCCCAAAGATGTTCCTGCCCAAGCAGGGAATTGCTGAATGTAAGCCGCGCTGAGATTCCGTATTCCTGCATCAACGCAAAAACCTCCTGTGGGTCGTGATCCCCGAACGAAGTACGGCCTCCACCCCAGATACAGTCTGACGGGGCACCATAGACAGAGCCTATCTCACACCAGTCGTAAAAGTATTCTCTGTGTTCCCGGAATAATGGCAGAAACACACGATATAATTCATAAAACTCAAACAAACCCGGAAGATGGTAGTATGCTGTGTTCTTTTTTAATTGATTCATGTCTGTATTCTCACCCCTATTAAATACTAGCTATACATGCTGTAAATCTTATCATTCATACAGCATTTCAATCAGCACTGAAAAATTCTAGCATCATGACCGTTGACTGGCTCGTCTGGTTTTGCTTTATCACCTAATATTCCTTTTCCTTGAAAATACCTACAGTCAAAGGAAAG
>OGFW01002677.1_pt1 | contig 10471 bp, 8 predicted proteins | sample 1570991 | NCBI WGS metagenome assembly OGFW01 (sample SAMEA2582074, study PRJEB24529) | metagenome | biome: Human gut stool | place: China | collected 2011
GTCCGCACTTTGATGCTGGTCGTTTTGCCAAAGAATACGGCGATTATGGTCACCGAAATGGTTGGTGTTTGTATCATCTCGGTTGTAAAGGACCAGAAACTTACGGTAACTGCTCTACTTTAGAATTCTGTGATGTCGGCGGTAATAACTGGCCGGTCGGTATCGGACACCCTTGCTATGGTTGTAACGAAAAAGGTGTCGGCTTTACTAAAGGTATCTTCCAATTAGCGGGCGTAGAAAATCCAACTCCACGTGTTGAAAAACCAGATGTCAACAACACCGAAGGTTCAGGTGCAACTATGACCGCTATTGGTTTATTAGGTGGTGCCGCTGCAATCCTAGCCGGTGTGAGTGTTGTAACCTTACGCGAATTAAGCGCTCAACATAAAGCCCGTTCTGAAGCTAAAGCCGCAGAGAAAGAAGAACATACAGGTAAATAATAATGGATAGACGAAAATTTCTAAAAGCGGGTATGCTTGGCGGAATCGCATCTACTTTGCCTGTGTCAAATGTGCAGGCATCGGAAGCGGTTGAGCCTATTCCCGGCGCACTAGGGATGCTTTACGACTCTACCCTTTGTGTAGGTTGTCAAGCATGTGTGGCAGAATGTCAAAACGTGAACCACACCCCCGTTAATCCAAAAGGTGATCAAACTTGGTCAAATAACGATAAACTCACCCCATTTACTCGTAACGTGATTCAAGTGTGGAGTGATGGCGATGGTACAAATAAAGATAAAACCGAAAACGGCTATGCTTACGTGAAAAAACAATGTATGCATTGCGTTGATCCTAACTGCGTTGCCGTTTGCCCTGTTCAAGCACTAACCAAAGATCCAAAAACCGGTATCGTGAAATACGATCCCGATATTTGTACCGGTTGCCGTTATTGTATGGTGGGTTGTCCATTTGATGTACCAAAATACGATTACGACAATCCATTCGGTGAAATCAGCAAATGTGAACTCTGTAACCAAAAAGGCGTTGAACGCTTAGATAAAGGTGAATTACCTGGTTGCTGTCATGTTTGTCCGACTGGTGCCATTATTTTTGGTACGCGTGAAGAGTTATTAGCAGAAGCGAAACGTCGTTTAAGCTTATTACGTGGTACTGAATACGATTATCCACGTCAACACGTCAATAGCACAGATAAATACCGTGCTACCGTACCGGCATATCAATATCACATCTACGGTGAAAAAGAAGGTGGTGGTACACAGGTACTCGCCTTAAGTGGTGTACCTTTTGCTAATCTTGGTTTACCAGACTTAGATGAAGTCGCGACAGGTTCTCGTGCGGCGCATTTACAACACTTCTTGTATCGCGGTTTAGCATTGCCATTAGTGGCACTTGCTGGTTTAACCTTTATGACTTACAAAAATATGCATGGCGATAAAATCGCTGAGCGTATTGCAGCACAAAAAGAAGCCATGCGTCAGGCACGCAAGGAAATGGAAGAAGCGGAGGATGAGCATCATGAGTAATCCACGTCCGGTAGGCGGTCGCCTTGTTTCTGCCGCAATTCTCTTTTTTGCACCACTTGCCGTGCTTTGCGTTTTATTAATTTTAAAACGTTTAGTTTTTGGTATTGGTTCCGTGACCGCACTTAATGGCGGTTATCCTTGGGGTTTATGGATTGCCTTTGACTTACTTGTCGGTACAGGATTTGCCTGTGGTGGTTGGGCTCTCGCTTGGACCGTGTACATTTTCAATAAAGGGAAATACCACGCTCTTGTTCGCCCAGCATTGCTTGCAAGTTTATTCGGCTATTCCCTTGGTGGTTTATCTATCACCATTGATATGGGACGTTATTGGCATTTGCCATATTTCTACATTCCAGGCCAGTTCAACACGAATTCCGTTCTATTTGAAACGGCATTTTGTATGACGGTGTATATCATCGTGGTGACCCTAGAATTCGCCCCTGTATGGCTTGGTTTCTTCGGCTTGAAAAAATGGTTTAATAAACTGAATAAAATCATGTTTTTCATTATTGCCTTGGGTGCCTTGTTACCAATGATGCACCAATCTTCAATGGGTTCCTTGATGATTGTAGCTGGTCACAAAGTCCATCCGGTATGGCAAAGCTATGAAGCACTACCAATTCTCTCCTTGCTGACAGCTTTCATTATGGGCTTCTCTATTGTGATTTTTGAGGGTTCTTTAGTTAAAGCGGGTCTTGCAGGAAAAACGCCAGATGAACGTCATTTATTTACTCAATTAGCACGCGTTACCGCAGGATTAATTTTCTGTTTCTTAGCGGTGCGTTTTGGTGAGTTGATTTATCACGACAAACTGCAAATGGTTGTGGGTTTCGATAAATTAACTAAATTTGAAGCATGGATGTTCTGGATGGAAGTCTGGTTGATGGTATTACCGTTACTTACCCTCTTCCTCGGGGAGAAAAAATCAGATTCCCGTTGGTTATTTATTTCGGCATTAAGCATGTTACTCGGTGCAGCATTATGGCGTATGAACTACTCGCTTATCATGTATAATCCGGGCAACGGCTATCAATATTTCCCATCTGCGGAAGAATTGCTTATTTCAATCGGCTTCGTTTCTATTGAAGTATGTGCCTATATTTTAATCATTCGTTTATTCCCTGTATTACCGGTATTTAAAGAAAAACATACCGAAGACTCAGAAAAAATTATTGCCGAAAAAGCGGCATTCAGCAAAAAAGTTAGCGGAGCAGAATAATGTCAGAAAAAAAACGTATCTCAATTGACCCAATTACCCGTATTGAGGGTCATTTACGTATTGATTGCGAAATTGAAAACGGCGTCGTCACCAATGCTTGGTCATCAGGTACCATGTGGCGCGGTATGGAAAATATCGTAAAAGGTGCCGACCCACGTGATGCATGGATGATTATGCAACGTATCTGTGGCGTATGTACCACAGTACACGCGATTATCAGCGTACGTGCCGTAGAAGATGCTATTGGTGCTAAAGTTCCCGTCAATGCACAGTACATTCGTAACATGATTCTTGCTGCACACAGCATTCACGACCATATCGTGCATTTCTATCAACTCTCCGCGATGGACTGGGTGGATATCACCGCTGCGCTACAAGCTGATCCTGAAAAAGCGGCAGATATGCTAAAAGGTGTCTCTACATGGTCATTAAACAGTGCTAACGAATTCCGCAATGTACAGAAAAAAATTCAAGCATTAGTGGACAGCGGACAACTTGGTATTTTCGCTAACGGTTACTTCGGTCATGCTGCAATGAAACTTCCACCAGAAGTCAACCTCATTGCCGTCGCGCACTATTTGCAAGCCCTTGAATGTCAACGTGATGCTAACCGTGTAGTCGCATTACTGGGTAGTAAAACACCACACATTCAAAACTTGGCGATTGGTGGTGTAGCAAACCCAATTAACTTAGATTCCCAAGCAGTACTAAACCAAGAACGTCTCATGTTCGTGAAAGCTTGTATCGACCGTTTAACTGACTTCATTAACCAAGTGTATAAAGTAGATGCAGCAGTATTTGCGGCTTACTATCCTGAATGGTTAAGCTTAGGTAAAACATCTGGCAACTACTTATCTGTACCAGAATACCCAATTGATGCAGATAACTCTAAATTCATGTTAAAAGGTGGTTATATCGAAAACGGCGATTTATCGACTTTCCGTCCAATTGATCAACAAAAAGATGAGTTCGTTGTAAAAGGCATTAAAGAAAGTGGTAAACACGCTTGGTACGAAGACGATGAGCCATTAGAACCTTGGGCGGGTTTAACTCGTCCGAAATATACCGGCTGGCAAGATGATGGTAAATACTCTTGGGTAAAAGCACCAACCTTCTACGGTAAAGTTGTCGAAGTAGGTCCTCTCGCCTACTTAATGTGTGGTTTGGCTGCGAATGACACGCCAACTGTCAACCACTTCAATGAATTAAAAGGCATTTATGAAAAATTGGCTGGTAACACTTTAACCACCGATCAATTACATTCTACCCTTGGACGTATTATCGGTCGTACCGTGCATTGCTGTGCGATCAACGACATTTTAAGCGCTCAATGGCAAATGCTCATTGATAATATTGCTAAAGGTGATATGACGGCGTATATCAAAACAGATATTCCAGCAAGCGGTGAATTCCGTGGTGTTGGTTTCGGTGAAGTACCACGCGGTATGCTTTCTCACTGGGTTGTCATCAAAGACGGTCGCATTGAAAACTACCAAGCCGTTGTACCATCCACATGGAATGCTGGACCGCGTAATGAACAAGACCAAATGGGTCCTTATGAGCTTTCCATTATTGGTACACCGGTGGCAGATCCGACTAAACCATTGGAAGTGGTCAGAACCATTCACTCTTTCGACCCTTGTATGTCCTGTGCCGTGCACGTCGTTAATACCGAAAACGGTGAAGTGACTGAAGTGAAGGTGTTGTAATGAAGCCGTTAATTCTTGGCGTCGGCAATATTTTGTTAAGTGATGAAGGTGTCGGTGTGCGCGTGGTGCAGGAGCTTGAAAAACGCCCTGAAATTCAACCGCACTTTGACATCATCGATGGTGGTACTTGTGGCATGGAATTACTGGATGCGATGGCAAATCGCGAGCATTTGATTATTGTCGATGCCGTGCTTGCTAACAAACAGCCAGGTGAGATTATCGTGTTGCATGACGAACAAGTGCCTACCTTTTTCTCTCGCAAAATTTCGCCACACCAACTCGGCATTTGTGACGTACTTTCTGCAATGAAATTGACGGACGAATTTCCAAAACACCTTTGTCTTATCGGCATCCAACCAGAATCACTAGAATCTGGAATTGGCTTAACGGAAACAATACAAAACGTGTTGCCAAAGGTTTTTGAAACGTTAAATCAAGTGATTGCTGAATATGGTTTGAATCTAGACTCCCCTCTTTAGAAAAGAGGGGCTGGGGGGAGATTTGACTTAATTAATAGAGACAAGCGTTAAATCTCCCCTAACCCCTCTTTACGAAAGAGGGGAACTTTCTTTAAGATTTCACCTGCTATGCTTTAATCTTATTAATATTGAAAAATAAACCATGTATCGACACGAAAAAACACCTGACAAAAAGCAAAGCTTTTTGAACGTTGGCTTTGCCAACGGCTCCGAAGGAGCGAGTAAATCTTCAGGATTTACGAGTAAAAACTCTACCGCACTTTTAACCTCTGTTACTGGCTTTGAAGAAAACCCAACGGAGATTTTCCTTGCCGAAATGCAAAACATTGTACCTGAAATGCAAGATCTCCCTTTTTATCACAAAGGCGTCGAGTGTTTCTGCCCTAAATTTGTTTTATTCAAAGACCAATGGATTGGCACAGTATTAACCCCGTGGATGATGAGTGTGGTGATTCTACCTGGCCCTCAACAACAATGGGAACCACGTGAATTAGGTGATAAACTCACTGTACAACTGCCTTACAAACCACTCACTTTCACCGTTAGTAGTCTTGAAAATGTACCGCAATATTTAAGTTGCTCCTTACATTCACCACTCGACCCGAATCTAACTAACGAACAAGCGGTTCAACTTACACAAGATTGTTTGCGTATGGTTTTATCCATACCAACCGCACAGCCGACATTTAATTCTGATCGCCGTAATCTATTTAAGGCCATGATCAAATAAATGTAAGCTGTAAAAAGTTAATAAAAATGGGCAAAGTAAGATAACCTACTTTGCCCATTTTGTGTTCTATCCCACACAAAGTGCGGTCAGTTTTTGCTTAATTTTTCAAATTAATACAACACACGTGCTTTAACTGTACCTTCAATTTCACGAAGTTTCGCTAATAACGGAGACGCATCATCTGTTTCGATATCAACGACCACATAACCAATTTTCGGATCGGTTTGTAAAAATTGTGCTGCAATATTGAGATTAGCTTCAACAAAAATTTGGTTTAATTTGTTTAATACACCCGGACGGTTTTCGTGAATATGAAGTAAACGTTTTGTGCCAACGTGTTCTGGCAAGGATACTTCAGGGAAATTAACAGAAGAAAGGGTTGAACCGTTATCTGAATATTTCACAAATTTACCCGCTACTTCAAAACCAATGTTTTCTTGCGCTTCCGCGGTTGAACCACCGATATGCGGGGTTAAGATCACATTATCAAATTTACGTAGTGGTGAAACAAACTCTTCATTGATTGATGCAGGCTCAACAGGGAATACGTCAACCGCTGCACCACGAACTTTACCTTGTTCAAGCGCAGCTGCTAAAGCATCAATATCCACTACCGTACCACGTGCCGCATTGATCAAAATAGAATCTTGTTTTAATTGCGCAATACGTTCAGCACTCATTAAATTACGAGTTGAAGGTAAATCTGGTACATGAAGCGAAATCACATCACAAGAACCCAATAACTCTTCAAGTGTGTGTAATTGTTTTGCATTACCCAATGGCAATTTATTTTCAATATCATAGAAATACACATCCATCCCTAAAGACTCCGCAATAATACTTAATTGCGAACCGATATGGCCGTAACCCACGATACCGAGTTTTTTACCACGTACTTCATGAGAACCCACTGCTGATTTATTCCATAAACCACGATGCACATCTGCATTCGCTTGAGGAATATTGCGCATTAAGAGCAAAATCTCACCCAACACTAATTCAGCCACAGAACGTGTATTCGAGAACGGGGCATTAAATACCGGAATCCCACGCATTTTTGCCGCATCAAGATCCACTTGATTGGTACCAATACAGAAACAGCCAATAGCAATAAGTTTCGGCGCAGCTTCAATCATTTCCTTAGTCAAATTAGTACGAGAACGTAAACCGATAAAATGCGCATCTTTAATGGCTTCTTTTAGCTCATCACCATCTAAGGCTTTTTTGTAAAAGTCGATATTGGTGTAGCCTGCGGCATGTAAGGTATCTAATGCACTTTGGTGCACGCCCTCTAATAGCACAAATTTAATTTTTGATTTGTCGAGTGACACTTTGTTTGTCATGTTTGCTTCCTTATTTTTATTAATCAATGACTTTTGCGCCTTCTGGTGTACCAACAATCACAATATCCGCCCCACGTAAGGCAAAAATACCATTTGTTACTACACCTGCGACATTATTCAATTCTTTTTCCATTTCCACTGGATTTAAGATAGCGAAGTTATGTACATCTAAAATCACGTTGCCGTTATCAGTCACCACGCCTTCACGATATTCTGGGGCGCCACCAAGAGAAACTAATTTACGACCAACTTGTGAACGTGCCATTGGAATCACTTCTACTGGCAATGGGAATGTGCTGCCTAACACATCCACTTGTTTACTAGAATCCACGATACAAATAAATTTTTTCGCTAAAGCGGCCACAATTTTTTCGCGAGTCAGTGCTGCACCACCACCTTTGATCATCATTTTTTGTGGATTAATTTCATCAGCGCCATCCACATAAATATCTAAACTGGATACATCGTTAGCACTAAACACTTCAATGCCCTGTTTACGCAATAATTCTTCTGAGGCTTTAGATGCCGCTACCGCGCCTTGAATTTGATCTTTTAATTCACCTAAGGCTTCAATAAAACAATTCACTGTTGAACCACTTCCCACGCCAACAATGGTATCGGGCTTAACATATTTTAACGCCGCACGTGCAGCTAATTTTTTCATTTCTAGTTGATCCATTTCTCTGTCCCTTTTAAATTTTAAATAATGACGTAAACGTTTGCTTTACTTTAATACGACCCTATTAAATAAACAAGTGTAAAAATTTATTCATGATGATGAAAAAATTTTATTCATCCAAGAAAAGCGCTAATAGCTCGTTTAAAAACAATTTTCCATGTTCGGTGATTTGCCAATAATCAGGTGTTTCCACAATATAATTCTGCTGGATCGCAAAATCAATTTGATTTTTGACCGCACTTTGCGAAAGCCCCGTGTAATGTTCAAACTCTTGTTTTGGCACGGCTTCCAATAAACGAAAACGATTCATGAAAAATTCAAAAGCGCGGTCATTTTTTTCCACGTTTTTTTCTTCATAAAGGTACTCTCCACGCAAATAACCTTTTGGATGCTTCGTTTTAGAAAAACGTAAAATATCGCCATCAGGAAAAGTCAGTTTTCCATGTGCACCACAACCTATCGCCAAATAATCCCCGAATCGCCAATAATTCAAATTATGCTGACACTGAAAGCCCGGTTTCGAATAAGCGGATGTTTCATATTGTTGATAACCGGCTTCGGTTAAAAGTTGGTGACCTTGCTCAAAAATATCCCAAAGCTCATCATCATCCGGCAATGTAGGCGGACGATAAGCAAACATGGTATTGGGTTCAATGGTGAGCTGATACCAAGAAAGGTGTGGTGGAGCAAGCTCAATAGCTTGTCGCAAATCATCTAGCGCTTCCTCAAGTGTTTGGTTTGGCAAGCCGTGCATTAAATCTAGATTGAAACTTTTTAACCCAGAAACTTTCGCCAAACTGACCGCACTTTTAGCTTCCGCCGCATTATGAATACGCCCTAAACGTTGTAATTTATCGTCATTAAAACTTTGGATGCCCATGGAAATACGCGTTACGCCAGCATCCACATAGCCTTTAAAACGCTCCGCTTCGACAGTGCCAGGATTGGCTTCCATAGTTATTTCAATATTCTCGGAAAAAGGAATGCGACGTTGAATTTCTGCCAATAACAACTTGATACTTTCCGCTGAAAATAAACTCGGCGTGCCACCACCAATAAAAATTGAATGAAGTGGACGATGTTGAATACTAGCCTGATATTTCTCTAAATCTGCCTCAAGATCGGCTATCAGATGTTGCACATATTCTTGTTCAGGAATTGCGCCTTTCTGTGCATGCGAATTGAAATCACAATAAGGGCATTTCTGCACACACCAGGGAATATGCACATAAAGGGAAAGAGGGGGAAATTTTTGCATAATTAAAAGTCAAAAGGGCTTGTTTTCACAAGCCCTAAAAATGAGTCATTAATTGACCGCTCTTGCTGTTTTAGTCGCAGCTTTACGGCGTGGTGCTTTCGCTTTCGTTTCCACTTTCACAAATTCAATGCCTTCTGGTGGATTCTCTAACGCTAAGCCTAACACTTCATCAATGGTTTCCACCGCATGAATCGCAAGATTTTCTTTCACATTATCTGGAATTTCTTCCAAATCTTTCACGTTATCTTTTGGAATCAATACAGTTTTAATGCCACCACGATGTGCCGCCAGTAATTTCTCTTTCAATCCGCCAATTGGTAATACTTTACCGCGTAGGCTGATTTCACCAGTCATTGCGACATCGGCACGCACTGGGTTACCCGTTAAGCAAGAAACCAATGCGGTACACATTGCGATACCTGCACTTGGACCATCTTTTGGTGTGGCACCATCTGGCACGTGAATATGAATATCACGTTTTTCATGGAATTCAGAATTGATACCCAATTTTTCAGCACGTGCACGGACTACGGTCATCGCTGCTTGGATAGATTCTTTCATCACATCGCCTAATGAACCAGTGAAGGTTAATTTACCTTTACCCACTACTGAAGCGGTTTCAATGGTCAGTAAGTCACCGCCCACTTCTGTCCACGCAAGGCCAGTTACTTCGCCCACACGGTTTTGGGTATCCGCTTTACCAAATTCAAAACGTTTCACACCAAGATAGTCATGCAAGTTGTCTGAATTAACGGTAATGGATTTCACTTTTGGATTGACTAATAAATTCTTCACCGCTTTACGACAGATTTTAGAGATTTCACGCTCTAATCCACGCACACCAGCTTCACGGGTGTAATAACGGATAATATCTAAAATGGCGTTTTCTTCGATGGTTAATTCGCCTTTTTTCAATCCATTACGTTCAATTTGTTTTTGTAACAAATGTTGCATCGCAATATTGAGTTTTTCATCTTCGGTATAACCAGAAAGACGAATGACTTCCATACGGTCTAGCAATGGACCCGGAATATTCATGGAGTTTGAGGTTGCCACAAACATCACATCAGACAAATCGTAGTCCACTTCAAGATAGTGATCATTGAAGGTGGTATTTTGTTCTGGATCAAGCACTTCTAACAAGGCTGACGCAGGATCACCACGCATATCCGAAGACATTTTATCGATCTCATCAAGCAAGAAGAGTGGGTTTTTCACGCCAACTTTTGCCATTTTTTGAATCAATTTACCCGGCAATGCACCAATATAAGTTTTACGGTGACCACGGATTTCTGCTTCATCACGTACTCCACCTAATGCCATACGCACATATTTACGACCTGTTGCATTCGCAATAGATTGACCTAGTGAGGTTTTACCTACCCCTGGTGGCCCGACTAAGCAAAGGATTGGACCTTTGATTTTGTTTAAGCGAGCTTGTACCGCAAGGTATTCTAAAATGCGTTCTTTTACACGTTCTAAACCATAGTGATCCGCATCTAAGACTTGTTGTGCTTTTGCGATATCTTTCTTCACTTTAGTACGTTTATGCCATGGCACTTGAAGCATCC
>OGFW01002684.1_pt1 | contig 10437 bp, 10 predicted proteins | sample 1570991 | NCBI WGS metagenome assembly OGFW01 (sample SAMEA2582074, study PRJEB24529) | metagenome | biome: Human gut stool | place: China | collected 2011
TCAATGGCTGAGAAACCGACCCTTGGCGCTGGTTGATCACGGTTTTTTATGCGTCCATGCGGCGACCCACTGGTCCTGGTCTGTTGAAGAAACACTGAAGCAGGCTTCCAGAGTCGAAAAATTTATCCGCTCCGACAAAGGATTGAGCCAGATCGGAGAACTCTTCGGCAAGCAGCAGTGGAGCCCGGATCTTCGCGGCAAAGATCGTTTGCGCGCTGTGGTCAACGTGCTGACGCGTACTCGTTATCTCAACGCTGACGGTACGATGGATTTCAAACAGAAACTGTCTCCTGCCGATACGCCTGTTGAATACATTCCCTGGTTTAAGTTTCCCGGCCGCAAAACGGCAAAGACGCCTGTTGCCTTCGGACACTGGTCCACACTCGGCCCCGTGACCGATGTGCCTAATGTTTTCCCGCTGGATACCGCCTGCCTTTGGGGCGGCGCTCTGACCGCAAGACGGCTGGGGCGTCATCGTGAAACATTCAGTGTGAAAGCACCGATTTACCGTATTCCCGGAGAAAAGCGAAATCTTTAATTTCGGGAGATGCGCTCCCTTATGCGGGAGCATTGTTCTTTTTGAGTGACTTTCAGTTTTTGAAAGTTTGTATTAACCGCCACCGGACATAAACCGTGAACGCGAAAAAAATTTACTTGAAGACTTTTGGCTGCCAGATGAATGAATATGATTCCGGCAAGATCGCAGATATTGCTAAGGCAGCAGCCGGTTACGAGGTAACCGACGACATCAACGAAGCCGATTTAGTTGTTTTTAATACATGCTCTATTCGAGAAAAGGCTCAGGAAAAAGTATTCTGGGCCTTTTGTCTTAGAAGGATAGCAGTATAAAAGAGCAGGGATTTTTATACCCCACCTATTGATATACACTGTCACCATCAAAGAAGATTAAATCATAAAATTCAAAGAAATGGAGGAGCTGGCAATGAAAGGAATATTCGGAAGGATGTTTGATCTGAACCATGATGGAAATATTAGTCCACTGGAAAGCGCAATGGAATTTACTTTCCTAAATGAACTACTGAAAGACGATTCTGACGTACAGACAGAGTTAGAATTATCGGGACTGGATCCAGACGAGTTGGAGTTTATGGATGCAGATGAACGAAGAGAAGTACTGGAAGATGCCGGACTGGATCCAGATGAATATGATTTCTAAGGAAGGAGCATTTATAATGGCAAAAGTATTTATCACACATAATACATCTGTCCTTATAGGAAAGGTGAAGGTTCTTTTTCAGATTTTTCTTTTGATTCTTTTTCATGGTGGACTCCTTTCATACCACACTCATATCACTAAGATCATTATAGCAGAAAGAACACTCCCCCTGAGATTTGTCAAGGTAAATTCCCGTAAAGGTCAAAACGGGAAGTTTCAATAAAATTTTAGCAACTTTTTTTATGATGTCTAAAGGAATTGACAAAAAATATCGGGGGGGGATAATGACAGAGAATATGCTGAGATTATTGTGTCTCAGGTAGAATAAAAAGAGGAGGAACCGCAGCCGGAGGAAATGCCTCAGACGCCGATCTGGCTGCTGGTGGCACTGCTTGCGGTAAGTGCAGGAGTATTGACGACCGTCAGTATCCGCGGAAGAAAAAGAATAACGCGAAACTTTTCAGAGAGTGTTGATTAGCAGCCGGATATATGTTATCTTAAAAAAAGAATACCATAGTGAATGAAGCATATTGACATCATATAGTATGTTTGTATGCTTCGTTTAGTATATGAATGAAAAATGGAGAGATAAAGTGAGAAACAGAAGAATTAAAAAGATTTTAGGAGCGATGCTTGCGGCTGCAATTGTGTGTCAGACGAGTGCATCGCCGGGGGTACTGACAGTACGTGCAGAGACAGCGGATTCAGTCACAGCGGATTCTTCCACGGCAGATTCTTCCGCAGCAGATTCCGCGGTGGATGAGCAGGAACAGATCCGGCATGGGGATATGGATGAAAACACCGGAGCTGAGGAAGACGTTGATGTGAATCAGGGGGTTGATGTCGAGGCGGCGATTGGCGGGACTGAGGAGAAGGCGGCAGATGCAGTGGCAGAGTCTGCGACAGAAGCCGAGTACCGTTATATATCGGATATGGAGTATATTACGGACAACAGATGGTCCTATGCCGGCTGGGGCAATATCATGAAGGATAAAAATATCGAAGGAGGCACCATCAGCCTTCTGCTCGATGGCTCCAGAGTATACTTCAAAAAAGGAATGGGAGCACACGCCACATCACAGCTTACCTATGATATTTCAGCGTATTCGGATGTCTATACACGTTTTGTTGCGAAAATGGGTGTTGATGCGGAACGAGGCGGCAACGGAGAGGTCTGGTTCAGAATCTCTGTCTCAAAGGACGGGACAAACTGGGAGGAATTATATAAGAGTGGGGTGGTTACTTCCGCCAGTAATGCGATCGAGGTGGATCTGAATGTTAAGGGTTACCGGTATCTGAGGCTGTATTCAGACAGCAACGGATCGAACGGGGCAGATCACTCTGTATATGCGGACGCAAGAATCGTTAAGACAGATTATGATATGTCCTCAGAATTAATACAGGATATCAGACCGACCGCATATTATGATGAACAGCTTTCCCAAAATACAGTGAAAGAGAATTACAGCAATCAGCTATATACCGTATTAAAAAGAGAATTTGTGAACCGCATGGGATACTGGACATTGCAGAGTGCAATAAAAGACGATGCAGATGGAGAGGTTCTGGAAGCGATTCGGTGGATTTTTAATAACAAGGAGAATCTGCAGCTGTTTATAGAGACGGGAAATGTAGGGGACTCGCAGGCGTGTCTTAAGCTGCTTGGAAGTCTGTACAAGAACCAGAAGGAGGATCTGGACAAGGCTGACGGGGATATATATAAAAAGATGATGATCGCACTGGCGATATCCTACAGCACTGACCGTAATGGCTCACCATTGAGTTTCAATTCACCGGCGAACTCCTATGACATTAATGAACGCTATGAGATTTTAAAAGAGTTATATGATACGGAGCTTTTTGTGAGAAAAGCCGAGTTTTCTTCCTATCATATGGAACTGATCCGTATGGTGGTGAATGACTCTACTGCTAACAGTGAGATTAAGTGGCTGCGTGGATATTCGGAATCAAAATATCCGAATAATCTCGAAAAGAGATTGAATCCATATAACTATATGAAGTATATCTCGCCGAATTATCATCAGGACAGGCTGTATGCCCAGGAGAATTATGCGGCATATAATGATAAATATAAGCTGGAGCAGTATGGAATCCCATATGGTCTTAATTCGGATGGAAGTAAGACGGAAAAGACCTGGATGGTAATGGAGGCCGGAGGTATCTGCTGGAATATCTCAAGACTTGGTTCAAATCTACACAGAGTTCATGGAATCCCATCGGTAGGTGTCTACCAGCCGGCACACGAGTCTTATCTGACCTATTCGGTGAATGCAGACGGCAAGGGTGTGTGGGATATCGGCAACAACATTTTCGGATGGGGACAGAGCTCGACCACCTGGTATGGCGGAAACGGCAACCGTTTGCTGTTTGACTGGAATAATAAGTCCTTTACAAGAAAGCATATGGGAATTGATATGGATCTTGGCAATGGCAACAAATCTTCTGTAGGAAATAACGGAGGATATCAGCTGTTGGGACAGGCGGCACTGAATGATTATGATCATTATAATAAATCATTCTATTATAATCTGATTGCCAATTCTTATGGAGAAAGTAACCGAAAAGAGGATACATACCGTAAAGCATTGGAAGCATTCAAGCTGAATCTTGACAGCTATGAGCAGCTGATCGGCATATATAAGGAACAGCAGCGGACCAGTGCAGAATGGAGAGCACTTGCAGAGCAGATTGTAGATACATACACATACTATCCGATGGCAATGACAGACTTGTTAAGAGTGATTGAGCCATATCTGGGTAACGATGATGTCATAGAGATTGATATGCTGAAAACAGAGGCTCTGAATAAGGCTGTAAAAGCAACGGATAAGGAAGTCCTACAGTCCGGTGCATGCCGCGAGATTGCAAGTGAGCTGCTGGGAAGCAGTAAAGTGGACCTTGCTTCTTTCTCGTTTGATGGAGAAAATGCCGGCAAGATTGTTATGAATTCCAAGTATGATGATTACAATTTCCAGGTTCAGTACAGTCTGGACGGCGGAAACACATGGGAAACGACGCTGGATCATCAGATCAGTCTTACAGAAAAGGAGATCAGCAGTATCTCTGCAGAGCATGATATACAAGTAAAGATATCCGGTTCCAGTCAGGTGTTTATCATAGACATTCTGGAGGGAGAAGGAATCGAGTCTAAAACATTAGCTGCAAATGATGACGAGAATACATTTATTGGAAAGGTTCAGAATCTGGAATGCAGTACAGATGGCGGAAAGACCTGGACAGATTATACGGCGGACCTCAGATTTGAAGGAAAGGTAAAGGTGACAGCTCGTTATAAAGCACATGGAACTTACCTGCAGGGAGAATCGACAGTATTTGATTTTACAGAAGCAGCAGAGACAGAAACGAAACGGTATATCTATGTAGAGAATATCAGCTTTGTGTCGGCAGGAACCGCACAGAGAGGATATGAGTCTGAACATATGATAGACGCCAGCCCATATACGACATGGCATACGAAATGGGGAGAAGTGGCACAGGATAAGACCTATGTTGTCAGCCTGGATAAAGTACGGTATCTGTCACAGGTGACGTATGATCCGGCAGGACTGAACGGAAGAATTAAAAAAGCGAAGATCTACGTGAGTATGGATGGCAAGGACTGGACACTGGCCGGAGAGCAGGCGAACCTTGCAAACAATGAACAGAGAAAGACGATTGCATTAAAAGAGTCGATGCCTGCAAGATATGTTAAGGTAGAAGCTGTAGAAACCTATGGCAATCACGAAGGTAATAACAAGTACGTCAGCGGTACAAGATTTAATTATTATGAAGACAGTACGAAGGTCTTTAAGGAACCGGAGGTAGAATATTCCGTAACATCTTGGACCAATCAGGATGTTACTGCGACCTTGAAGGTTCCGGCGGGATATACGGTGATCGGAGACGAGAGCCATACATTTACAGAGAATGGCAATTATACATTTACATATAAAGACATTCATGACAAAGAAAAAACCATAACAGCCGAAGTGACCTGGATTGACAGGGAAGCACCGACGGCGACAGTGGAATACGATATTACAGAAACGACACAGTTTGCGGTAAAAGCAGCCTTGAAGGATTTCTCAGAGGAGAATGTAACGATTCTGAATGCAGATGAAGATGGCAGTCACACTTTCCAGGAAAACGGAACCTTCACCTTTGAACTTCGCGATAAAGCGGGCAATATGGGTTATGTGACAGCTGAAGTAACCTGGATTGAGAACGGAGATTCGGGAAAACTGGAAATTGATTCAGAGGTGTACCATGTGGGAGATAATGGTATCATTAAAAATATTAATGCCAATACCTCGCTGGAGGAGTTTTTGAAAAATATCAATACCAATGCCGGAAGCATAAAACTTACCAGAGATGGAAAAGAGACGAAGGTTGTTGCAACCGGAAGCGTATTGACACTGAATGATAATGTAAATTATACTCTGGTGGTAAAAGGAGATCTGACCGGCGACGGAGCTACAACAGACGCAGATCTGGCTATGCTGAACAAACATCTGATAGACCGCCTGGTGATCAAAGACAGGATAACTCTGCTGGCGGCAGATATGAATCAGGACGATACGATTGACATTGTGGATTTGTCTGTTCTGAACAAGACGATCCTGAAAAAATAAGAGTGCATAAAGGTCAGGTAAGGAAAAATATGAAAAAAAGAGTATATGTGATGGCTGTTATGATTGCTGTATTGATGTCGTTCAGTAACCTTACAGTGAATGCGCAGGAGAAAGTGAAACTGAATGCAGCCAGTAAAGAGAAGACGTTAGAGGTGACACTTGAGTTGCCGGTCACAGAGAAGGGAATCGATGCAATGGCGGGAACCCTGGATTATGATCATGCAAAGTTGGAACTGACAGAAATGAAAGCAGGAGATTCCAGATTGCAGGAACCGGTGTATAACAGTGATAATGGTAAATTTACAACGGTGATTAAGTCAGAAACAATAAAAGAATCTGTTAATGCAGTACAGTTTGTATTTAAAAAGAAAGCTGATGCAGCAGGGGAGACGATTGTAAGAGTGAGCGAACTTACAGCGGCTACGGCAGAAGATACAAAGCAGATGCTGGATGCTGCCAGTGTGACGATAACGTTGGGAGATACAACGAAACCATCAGAAGATAAGAATGATTCAAAGAATGATTCGCCAACAACAGATAAGAGTGATTCTCCGGCAACCGGGGAAAATAATTCATCAAATAGTGGAACAACAGACGAAGAAAGGAATAGGAAAACAGATACAGCAGAGAGGAAAAATGGTGTGAAAACCGGAGATGTTGCTGATATGTCGGTGTGGATAGCCGGGATAGCAGTGAGTGCCGGAGTGCTGATAGCTCTGAGGATACGAAAACGAAAAATAAAATAATACACAGAAAACCGGGAGGCTGTTCTGCAGGATGCAGACAGCCTCCTGCTTTGCGCAATCCTGATTAAAAATGCGGTAAGAATCCTGCAATGCAGGATTCCTAAGATGAGAAGCAGGTGATATCAAAATTAGACATGACAAAAAGACTTCCCAGATGGACTGCGAAGAAAATGCTATAAATACCAAAAGGTCAGGCAATCAAAGATTTTAAACTTCGTATATATTGATGCTGGTGGATTTTATCAGCAACAAGTACGGGAACAAGCTGTGTAATTCCGGCAAGAAGTAAATCAGCATGAAGTGTTTTTTCGTTCTGTGTTTGGCGTTTCGCAAACGCCTATGAAAAAATTAAATTAAAAGGAGAAGATTATGAAGAGAAAGATTATTTTGACAGTTATTGCGGCAATGATGATTACTATGACAGGATGTGGGAAAAAACCATCAGAATCACAAGCTGAACCTACAACGAAATCTACGCAGTAAACAGGTGTGACAGAAGAAAAAGAACCAGGTGATGTTGCAGAATCTAAAGCACAAACAAAGACTACAAGTGGAGATACTACAGGTGTATATCCGAATGCAACAGGTATTACAGAAATAGCAATGGGAGTTACAGAGGATATTTGTACTTTTAAAGTACCATTAAATTATGTACTCTTAGGTTCGTATTATGATGAAAACAATGAAGAGCAAAGCATTCAGGGATTGGATTCAACTATGACTACCATGGAGGAAGCAATGTCAGAAGGAGGATTTTCTACAGGAAAACATTTGGCATGTTTCTCAATGGCATCACTTGAAGCAGATGGTACGGGAATTAACGTAGATACCTATGTGCCTGATGAGATAACTTGGGATGAGTTTAAATCATATTATCCAGAGGCAAAATCAATAGGAAATGCATCTGTTCCGGCACTTTTATATCATGTAGAGGCATTTAATGGTCAGGCTGTTGCTGTAGCTCTTAAATTATCAGATAATATTACGATGCAAATAGTATATGAAGGTTCTCTGGAAAGCAAAATTGGAGAGGACGAGTTAGGACAGAGATTGTATAATTTGGTAACTGTAAAATAATATACGAAAAACAAGTATGTTTTAGAGAAAAGAGGACGTAATTCCGTTTATGAAGGTAAAATCACAATGAAGGAAGCACAGAGCCTTATTGACAGCTATTCTAGAAAACATGATGACGTTTGGAAAAGCGGGCATCATCAAGGTTCTGCTTGCATTAGATATTTTGATAGTATTAGCTGCCCTGCTGTTGGAGAGGAAGCAATATAGCAAAAAAACATTTCGCTTGTATCTGATATATGCTTGTATCCTGACAGCTACAGCGTTCCTTGATTATGTTATTGATACCTGGTATCTGCAGAATCTGGCGATTTTCTTTTCATCCATGATTATTTCTGTAAATCATATGATACAGGTTTCGGATCAGTGGCTGGATGCAAAAAGAGAATTGTTGATTTCCGAATACAGAGCGAGCCACGATATCATGACGGGGTTATGGAATAAAACCAGTGGTGTGGATCAGGTTAGAAACTGTTTAGAAAATATGTCAGAAAGTGATATGGCAGTATTGGGATTTATGGATATCGATAATTTCAAGTCTGTCAATGACACATATGGACATGAAACCGGTGTTTTCTGGATTCGCGAAGTAGCCACAGCACTTCAGGAAATGTGTGGTCCGTCAGACATTGCATGCAGATATGGCGGTGATGAGTATATTCTTTTCCAGCAGAATATCGGAGATAGGGAAGAATTAACGGCACGCATTGAAGGCTTCAGAAAAAAGATTCATGATAAAGCAGAAGAAAAGGGACAGGATGTGCATTGCAGCATCGGACTTTATCGTGTGAAGGGAGCAGGGAGAAAATTAGCTGAATGCATCATGATATCTGATGGTTTGCTTTATCAGGCAAAGAAGAATGGAAAAGATACTTACGTAATAGAGTAAATAAAAGGGGAAGAAAGTGATGTATGATAACGTAGTAGTTGTGGGAATTTGCAGCAGAACGTTTTTCTATGAGAAAGCGGGTGTAAGGATCCTGAGAATGATTTCGGATATGCTCAAAGCTTCCACTGTCTACAATACGTCCGCTGTTCATTACGAGGATACGGTCTGCCACTTTAGAAATTGCGCCTAAGTCATGGGTGATGAAAATCAGCTGATAACCAGCTAATACTTCAAAGAGAAGGTGTTTTTCTTGTAAGAGAGGACACCTTCTTTTTGTAATTTGCTTAATTCATTAGATAGAGCACTTCGATCTGCATTCAGATAATCTGCCAGCCCTTGCCTATCGTAAGGGATTGTAAATGTGTTAGAGCCGGCATGCATAGATTCGCCAGACAAGTAATTAAGTATCTTGTCACGTAAATTTTTCTTAGAAATATGATCTATTTTGTTCATCAATCTTACATTTTTTCTTGCTATTATCTCTAACAGGTTATGAATCAATCTTGTATGGAAACTGCAAGATGAAGAACAGGTTGTAATAATATGATTTATATTGAAAAGCATGACGGTGAGATTTTCATTGGCAATGACACTGATTTGAGCAGGAACACTGCTGATGCAGGCATAGCTTTCGCCATAGAGCATTCCTGATGACAGCTCTGTAATAATATTGCGATTCCCCCAGACATCATCATTTATTATGAGAGCCTGGCCAGATAGAATCATGCCGATAGTTTGTACCTTATCGCCACTTCTTAGCAGGTATTCACCTTTTGAATAATTTTTAATGCTGACAGATAGACATTTAAGCATTGGAAGAATTTCTGATTCTGAAATTCCTTGAAACAAAGGTGTATTCGTTAAGATGTTCATATATTTTTGCATGAGTTCTATAATCCTTCTTTTCATCTTTTCCATAGTATATCACAAAAATCGAAAACAAAACAAAAATGTTGTCTGGACAACGGAATAATTGTTGTGAGTTTGATATAGTACCATTAAACAACAAGAAATGATGAATAAAGCAATAGAAAAGGAGAAAGACATGGAAAATAAAATGTTTTGTTATCAATGTGAACAGACCGCAGGATGTACAGGATGTACCGGAAATGCAGGAGTATGCGGAAAGTCCGCCAATACTGCAAGATTACAGGATGAGCTTACAGGAGCATTAATCGGACTTGCTCGTGCAGCCGAGGGCAATGAGCACCTTGTAACCGAAGAGATGAATCAATTAGTTCTTGAGGGATTGTTTACAACCGTTACAAACGTAAACTTTAATGATGAGACATTAAAAATTTTAATTTATAAGATAGAAAATGCAAAAAAGAAATTAGTACCAAATTGCTTTACATGTTCCGGCTCATGTGGAAGAAACGATAATTTTGATATGAATACTCTCTGGACTACTGATGAAGATGTTCGTTCCTTAAAATCCTTAATACTTTTTGGGATTCGTGGAATGGCTGCATATGCATATCATGCAAGTGTGCTTGGATATACCGATGAAACAATCAGCAAATTCTTCTATAAGGCACTTTTTGCAGTCGGAATGAAGGATTGGGGAATGGATGAACTACTTCTTATTGTATTAGAGGTTGGAGAAGTGAATTTAAGATGTATGGAGCTTTTAGATCAGGCAAATACTACAACTTATGGAACTCCTGTACCAACAACAGTACCTCTTACAATTGAAAAAGGACCATTTATTATTATTACCGGTCATGATTTAAAAGATTTACAACTTTTATTAGAGCAGACAAAAGATAAGGGAATCAATATTTATACACATGGTGAAATGCTCCCAGCGCATGCATATCCAGAATTTAAGAAGTACTCTCATTTAAAGGGAAACTTTGGTACAGCATGGCAGAATCAGCAGAAAGAGTTTGATAATAT
>OGFW01002685.1_pt1 | contig 10437 bp, 8 predicted proteins | sample 1570991 | NCBI WGS metagenome assembly OGFW01 (sample SAMEA2582074, study PRJEB24529) | metagenome | biome: Human gut stool | place: China | collected 2011
TCCTCCTTACCATCACGAAGAACTCGCGCATAGGATGGAAGAAGCTTGTTAAGAGCTGCCGTAGCCTGACTTGCCCTATATTCTTGAATAAAGCTAAAGAGACCATTAATAATGTTGACCAACCAAATTGCAATCCCCAACTCCAAGCTATGAGAGAGCATAGCGATAAAGCCACCAGCCCACAATAAGAGAGCCATGAGACTAGTAAAATGTCTGAAAAAGGTCAGACAAATAGGCTCCGTCTTACTTTCCTTCAATTGGTTAGGTCCATAAGTCGCCTGCCTCTCCTTAACCTCTTGTGAGCTCAAACCTTGACGGCTTGTCTGCAAGACTTGGTAAACTTGTTCAGGAGGATAGGTCCCTAATTTTATCTTTTCTTGTCTAGAATCAGTCATAGTCCTTTCCTCGATTCTAAATCATTAAAACGATTTCATTTTTTCACCCCTATTATACTCCTTTTTCAGAAAATGTTGAAAAGAAAAAACCAAGCCACACGACTTGGTTTAAATCTTATTTAATATGTAATTTAGCACGTAGGCTAGCTGCTCGGGTGCCAAGCAATTGATCAGCCATACGAGTTACAAGAGCAAGAACGCCATAGACACCAATTCCAAGGCCTCCTCCAATGATCAAGTAAATCACACTACCCACACGGCTTGTTGGTGAAAGTACAAATTGGAACAACCAATAGAAAACCGCAACTGGAATAGCCATGAGCACTGTAAGGATACAGATGAGCAAGGCTTTTCTAAACACTGTCTTACGACTAAAGTGCGTAACAGTGTGGAGGTGATTATACATGAGAGCAATTGGAACACCTAAACCGATGGCTGTTGAAATAACCGGACCAAGAGCTCCTAGGAAAATAATCAATGGCAACTGTAGAACGGCCTTAACTAAAACCCCAATCGCAAAATAGTTGATAGCTTTACGGGTTTCAAAGATTGCCTGAAGCATTGGTGCTAAAACGCTATACAAGGCCAAGAAAATAACTTGAATCAGACTGGCTACAAAGAGCAAGTGGGCCTGGCTATCTGGTGCCCCGTAAAAAACTGTGTAGAGTGGTTTAGCCAGAATCACTGATCCTGCAATGGCAGGTACAATAAAGAGCAAAAGCAACTGTAGGTTATTGATAATCAGTTTAGCCGCCCCCCTAAGATCCTTCTTAACCATATTTTCTGTCAAGAGTGGAATCCCAACTCCAGCAATAGAAATAGCAACGGCAATCAAAATCATAGTAATCTTACTTGGGTTTGAAGACAAGTAAGCATAGAGAACCTGAAGCTGACTGTTACTATAGCTTGTAAACTTCTCCATAGTACGGATAAAGGTCCATTGGTCAATCAGTTGGAAAAGCTGAATAGCAGATCCAGTGATAATAAAAGGGACAGCTTCCTTAAAGGTTTCAATAACAATTGCAGTTGGATTGATATCCGGATGAACAGCCTGCTTGCCAAAAAGACTCTTGAGCTTGCCCTCCTTCCAAAGGTAGAAGAAAAGCACCCCATAACTAGCCAACATACCGATAAAAGCGGCAAAAGTCGATTGGACAACTGCTGTCACATAATCGCCTGTCCCAATTTTCATGATGAAGAAGGTCGCCAACAGCATCCAAATAACACGGATAATCTGTTCCGCAATCTGACTTAAGGCATAAGGCTTCATGTTGTTAAAGCCTTGGAAAAAGCCTCGTAAAACAGACATAGATGGGAAAATAACAACTGCCCAAGAAAGACTACGCATTACGCGAACCAGATCCTCGTCTCCCCCAGAAAGGTAAGACATCCACGGCGAAGCAAAGTACATGAAAACGCCAAAGATCAGTCCGAGACCAATCATGTAATACAAGATACGCTTGAGTAAGAAGAAACTCGTCTCCATCTTTCCAAGAGTGTTGTATTTAGACACCTGTTTGGCAATTGCGACTGGAATACCTGCTGTTGAAATCAAGAGGAAAAGAGCATAAATATTATACCCTTGACCAAAGAGGGCATTGGCTTGGTCGCCCTGTTTACCCATCCAAGCATACCAAGGAATAATGTAAAGTGCCCCTAATAGACGACTGATAATATTGGATGCTGTCATCCATGCCGTCCCTCTTAGCATCTGCTGCTGCTGTGTATCAGTTTTAGTTTCAGTCATAACTTTCTTTCTAGAGAATAAAATATAATCTAGTTTATTATAAACTTTTGGCTGTGACTTGTAAAACAAGAACATTAAGGCTAAAATAGGAACTATGATTACTATTGAACAAGTTCTAGAGGTTCTTAAAAAGGACCATAATTTTAGAGATATTATCGACCAAGACAACTACTACTATTCATGGACTGGGGTGACTTTTGATCATCTTTCTTATGATAGTCGTGATGTCACACCATCGTCCCTCTTCTTTGCCAAAGGGGCTGCCTTTAAGCCTGAATTTTTAGAGAATGCTGTCAAAGCTGGCTTGAGTTTCTACGTGGCTGAGAAAGATTATCAAGTGGGAATACCTGCCATTATCGTATCAGATATTAAGCAGGCTATGAGCCTCGTTGCTCAGGCCTTCTACCAATACCCTCAAGACAAGCTTAAATTACTGGCTTTTACTGGGACAAAAGGGAAAACAACAGCAGCCTACTTTGCCTTCAATATTCTCAAGCAAAGTCATAAACCTGCTATGCTTTCAACCATGAACACGACACTAGACGGAAAAAACTTCTTCAAGTCTACCTTAACAACACCTGAGAGTTTGGACCTTTTCCGTATGATGGCTGAAGCTGTTGCTAATGGCATGACCCATCTGATTATGGAAGTCTCAAGTCAAGCCTATCTGACTAAGCGTGTCTATGGACTGACTTTTGATGTAGGTGTCTTTCTTAACATCAGCCCAGACCATATTGGGCCTATTGAACACCCAACCTTTGAAGACTACTTCTACCATAAGCGTCTTCTCTTGGAAAACAGTCGAGTTGTTATCGTCAATAGCGGTATGGATCACTTTGCTTTTGTCGCTGAGGAAGTTGCGGATAAAGAGCATGACTTCTATGGTAAAAACTCCGACAATGCTGTTAAACATGGCTCAGGTTTTAGCTTTAAGGCAAGTGGGAAATTAGCCGGCGACTATGATATCCAACTTATCGGTAACTTTAACCAGGACAATGCTATGGCTGCAGGTCTAGCCTGCCTACGTCTTGGAGCTAGCCTTCAAGACATCAAAGAAGGGATTGCTCAGACCTCTGTTCCAGGTCGTATGGAAGTTCTTACACAAACTAAAGGAGCCAAGGTTTTTGTGGACTATGCTCACAATGGAGATAGCCTAGATAAGCTCTTACAAGTCGTAACCAGCCATCAAGATGGCCATATTAGCCTAATTCTAGGGGCTCCTGGAAATAAAGGTGAAAGTCGTCGTAAAGACTTCGGACATGTCCTCAATACCTACCCTGATGTTGATATCTTCCTAACAGCCGACGATCCTAACAAGGAGGATCCTCTTGCTATCTGTCAAGAAATTGCCAGTCACATCAACCGTGAGGTACGTATCATTGTTGATCGAGAAGAAGCAATCAAAACAGCAATGTCTGAGACTACAGACTCCAAAGACGCTGTGGTTATTGCCGGTAAAGGTGCTGATGCTTTCCAAATCGTAAATGGGAAACGTGATAACTATGCTGGCGATATTGAAGTCGCTAAGAAATATTTGTAAACAACAAAAAGTCAATTGAGGTATTACAATTAGCCTCAATTGACTTTTTTCTATATAAGGAGCTAGTCTTTACCTAGTGTTTTCTTAAAAATATCATAGAAAGGATTTAGGGTCTTATCAAAAGAGCCAACAAGTGTTTCTAACTGCCCTCCAAATTGACGTTTGAAATGGAAGTTCCCTTTTCCAGTACTAGCTGCTTCAGTTTCGATTGTCCCATAAAAATTAAACCGCTCTTTACCCTTACGCATAGCATATTGTAGCATTTCCCAATGGAGAAGAACTGCCCCACCAAAATTAAGGTAGGCTTCATCATTCCCGCCGTAAAAGCTGACGACTTCTGATCCATAATCCATAAAAAGATAAGCCGATAGAGGTAATTTGTCACCAGTGATTTGATAGGTCTTAAATTGCTCTAAACGTTTATAGTAGCTTCTAAGCTGATCTTGGGCATCCGCAATCTGACCCTTGGTTCGTTTTTTCTGAGGACCATCTTTTAAAGCCTGAATCCTAGTTTCAAAAGATTTAATGTTCTCATCAAGATAAGCCAAATAAGCTGGACAATCCAAATAAGCTAACATAAACTTTGCAGATTTTCCAAAGTTCCTCTTCAAATCTTGGAAATAGGTTAATGGATGAACTGAAAATCCTTTTCTCTCTGCTGTCCGAACTAGGATGTCATAAAACTGATCGAGATTATCCTCACTTAGCTCTTCAACTTTGACATTCAAAGCGGTAAATTTTTTTAAATCTCGCTTCAAGGATGGTGAGAAAGCTGCAAGCATCTCGTCAGAAGTAGTAAAGGTATCAATGGGTTTGACAAACATCTGATTAACAACTAGAGCCTGTTCTGGATCTAAATACTGCTCAAAACCTAATTTTTCAAATACCTTGGAGACTTCATCAGCCTTATCTTCTTCAAGGATTTCAAGTTCTTCATTCCTAATAAGATTGGTAAGATAGGGATGAATAGATAGTGATGCAATATTTTTCTTTTTTAAATAGAGTATCAAGGCCTCAAGAAGGTCTGGCAAATCAGTTATAGAATTGTAATCTAGCAAGGGGCCATGCAATAAGAGTGCTTTCCTAAAGATACGAAAACTCCTCCTGTAAACGATAATGGTTTGCCCCACTAACAGGCCATCCCTTTCAAAAACCAGAGCCTCTACTTCACCGATATGATTACGGCTTAACTGAAGCTTAGCCATCTCAGCTGACTGTAAAAAATTAGTATCCTTATAATTTGTCTGTGTCTTTTGATAATCATCAAAATTGACACTTTTAACCATAATAGACATTACTATCATCCCTTTCGTCTATCCTAAATCCCACATTTGCTGCTAAACGTTAAATTAGTCTAACGATTAGCAAAGTTTTCCAGACCAAGAGGGGTATTAAATAGTACGGATATTACTCACAGATGATGAGGAAAATTTGGTAAACGATTAAATTTACAAACACTATTATATACAAATTATTCATTTTTGTTAAGGGATTTTTAATTAATTTTCTGAAATTTATAAGAAATACTAATTACTATCGTCTTTTCATCAAAAAAACTCTCCTCGTTTAAACTTAGAGAGCTGATCTATCATAAAAATTAGCGATAACGTCTCAATTGAGGAGGCGTGTAAGACTGGACGAAAGCTTCAATTTCTGAAAAATCATCTGTAAAGAGGAATTTTGCTGCTGTTTCAGCCTCTAAAAAGTCATGAGTAACCATGGTATCCAACATTGTTTTCATAGCATCATAATAGCCATTGAGATTGAAGAAAACACAGGGTTTGTCCAACTTACCGACTCGAGCAGCTGCAATAGCTTCAGAAATTTCTTCCAGTGTTCCTAGACCTCCTGGAAGGGCGATAAAGAGGTCTCCTTGCTCTAGCATGGCAGTCTTTCGTTCTGCCATGGTTTCTACTATGGTCATTGAAGTCAATCCCTCATAAGCTATCTCCCTATCTTTGAGGAATTGTGGCATAATGCCATGAGCCTGTCCCCCATTTTCCAAAACCGTATCACCAAGAACTCCCATAAGTCCCATCTTACTGCCACCATAGACTAGGGTATGCCCATTTTTAGCAATCCACTGGCCCAAGGCAATCGTTGCTTTCTTAAAGCTAGGATTGTCACCCATATTAGCTCCTAAATAGACTGTTACTTTCATTGAAGTCCTCCTTTTTATTCTATTATAGCGCAAAATTCCTGCCATAACTGACAGGAATTTTTTCTTAGTCTTTACGCTCCAAATTACGAAGCATCTCATCAATTTTATTACCGTATTCGATAGATTCATCCTTAATGAAGGTCAAATCTGGAATCTTATACATAGTTAATTTTTTACCAAGTTCACGCTTGATTGTCCCAGTAGCCTTTTCAAGACCAGTTTGTGCTTTTTGGTTATCTGAGGCCAAGGTTGAATGAATAGTGTAAAAAATCTTAGCAGCTGACAAATCGCCAAGCATTTGCACATCTGTGATAGTGACATCTTGTACGCGTGGATCACGAACTTTCTTTTGAAGAATTTCATTGACCTCACGTTTGATTTCCATACCAACACGGTCTACACGAAATGAATTTCCCATAGTCTTATCCTTTCTCTCTTATTATGATGGAACAAAAGCCAGGCCAGATGACCTAGCTTTATCTCCTAAGTAAGCTTTTTAAAGCTAACAAAATTAACGTTTAATTTCTTCCATAATGTAAGCTTCGATAACGTCATCAACTTTAATATCGTTGTAGTTTTCAATCATCAAACCACCCTCTTGAGCGTTTCCGACTTCTTTAACGTCATCTTTAAAGTGTTTCAAGCTTGCCAATTTACCATCAAAAATAACGACACCATCACGAATCACACGGGCACTTGAATCACGAGTGATTTTACCACTAGTAACCATGAACCCACCGATTGTTCCGACTTTAGAAACTTTGAAGGTTTCACGGATAATAGCTTCACCAATGACTTTTTCTTCAAACTCAGGATCAAGCATCCCTTTCATGGCATCTTCGATTTCTTCGATAACCTTGTAGATGATGCTGTGAAGACGAATTTCAACTTCATCAGTTTCCGCTTGTTGACGTGCTTGTGGTGTAGGACGAACGTTAAATCCGATGACAACGGCATCTGAAGCTTCCGCAAGAGTAATATCAGATTCGTTGATAGCACCTACTGCTGAGTGAACAACATTAACGCGAACACCCTCAACATCAATCTTAAGAAGTGACGCTGCCAAGGCTTCAACAGAACCTTGTACGTCGGCCTTGATGATAACATTAACAGTCTTCAATTCACCAGCTTTAAGGGTGTCAAAGAGGTTATCAAGGCTAACACGATGTGTTTGTTGACGTTGTTTCATAAGGGCACGTTTGGCACGTTCTTCACCGGCTGCGCGAGCTGCTTTTTCATCTTCATAAACGGCAAAATGGTCACCCGCCATAGGCGCTTCGTTCAAACCAGTAATTGAAACTGGTGTTGATGGTGCTGCAGTCTTAATACGACGACCAAGGTCATTGGTCATAGCACGGACACGTCCGAAGGTATTACCAACAACGATTGGGTCTTGAACATGCAAGGTACCTTGTTGAACAAGGAGGGTAGCAACTGCACCTTTACCTTTGTCCAAACGAGCTTCGATAACAGTACCGATAGCACGAACACTTGGATCCGCTTTAAGCTCTTCCACTTCAGCCACAAGAAGAACGGTTTCAAGCAATTCTTCAATGTTTTGTCCAAATTTAGCTGAGATTTCAACGAATTCACTATCGCCACCCCATGCTGTTGAAATGACTCCATGCTCAGCCAATTCACCGATAACACGTTCTGGGTTAGCGCCTGGTTTATCAATCTTGTTAATCGCAACAATGATTGGAACACCCGCAGCCTTAGAGTGGTTGATGGCTTCAATAGTTTGTGGCATTACACCGTCATCCGCAGCTACAATCAAGATAGTAATATCTGTAACAGAAGCACCACGGGCACGCATAGATGTAAAGGCCGCGTGTCCAGGAGTATCAAGGAAGGTAATTTTCTTACCACCCTCTTCAATTTGGTAGGCACCAATATGCTGTGTGATACCACCAGCTTCTCCAGTCGCAACACGTGAGTTACGAAGGGTATCAAGAAGGGTTGTTTTACCATGGTCAACGTGTCCCATGATAGTAACAACTGGTGCACGTTCTACCATAGCATCTTTGTTAAGGTAATCTTCGTCAACAAAGAAACGTTCGATATCAGCATTATCGACTTCTTCTTTCTTGGTTGCCTCAATACCATAGTCAACCATCAACAACTCAATAGTATCCCCATCAAGAGATTGGTTTTGAGTTGCCATAACGCCCATCATGAAGAGTTTCTTAACGATTTCAGCTGGCTCACGTTTAATACGTTTTGCGATTTCTGCAACCGTCATGCCTTCAGTGTATTCAAATTCTTTTGGTAATTCATGGAATTTACGCTCTGTTACTGGTTTTGGAGCTGAATTACCACGGTTATTTTTACCTTTTTTATTTTTGTTTTTATTCCAGTTACTATTTCGTTGATTTCTCACTTGGTTTTGATTATTCCACTTATTATTTCTTGTTTGCTTAGGTCCATCTTCATTCTCGCGACGATTATCACGTGATTTATCTGGACGTGCCTTTTTACGACGTGTATCTTGTGCTTGCGCAGCTGGAGCTGGTTGAGCAACCGGTGCTGGTTTGGAAGCTGGCTTAGCTTCAGCAACTGCTTTTTGAGCAGCGACTTCAGCCTGTTGTTTTTCTTTTCTTGCCTTTTCTTGCTCTTTCGCACGGCGTTGCTCTGCAGCTTTTTCTTCACGGAAGCGTGTTTCACTTTGACGTGAATATTCTGCATTTTGCTCTGCTTTCAAGGCTGCTGCACGCGCTTTAAAGTCAATACGTGGTCCTGCCTGATTGTTACGGGCAGCATCGTTACGTTTATTTCGACCTTGATCATTGCGCTGTTTACCTTGGAAATTACGGTCACGATTACTATTGTTACCGCGGTTCCCATTATTACGGTTGCCTTGACCATTTCCATTTTGGTTGCGACGATCATTATTCTGACGTTTACCTTGATCGTTCCCTTGTTGATTTCGGTTACGATTACGGTTGTCACGGCCTCCGCCGTTTTGACGACGCTCTGCTTCTGCCTTGGCACGTGCTTCACGTTCTGCCTTAAAATTACGGCTTTGTGGTTTTTTCGGAGTCGCAGGGGCTTCTTTGACTTCAGCCTTTGATGTTTCTTTAGCTGGAGCTGATTTGGCAACAGGTACCTTATCAACCTTAGGCGCTACCTTTTCCTCTTTAGGAGTTGGTGTCGCTTTAGGAGCTGGCTTGCTTTCAGCCTTAGCTGTTCCCCCTTTTAAACTTGAAGTGATACGATTAGCATCAGCTTCTTCAACTGATGAGGAATGGCTCTTCACAGAAAGACCAAGTTCTTGAGCTTTCGCAACAACAACCTTACTTTCTACACCAACCTCTTTTGCGATTTCATATAATCGTTTCTTTGACACGTGATGTCCTCCTATTCTTTAGTCCATAAGAGTCCTCATTTTCTTTGAAAATCCAGCATCAACTACAGCAACCGTTTTTCTTGGTTTACCAATAGCCATGCTTAATTCCAGTGCGTTAAACACTGTGGAGACTTCTATATTATAGTAGTTACATTTATCAGTCGTCTTTTTAGTCACGTTACTACCAGCATCATTGGCAAGAAAAACTAGTCTCGCCTGCCCTGATTGAACTGCCTTAATGACAAGTTCCTCGCCAGAAATAAGCTTTCCAGCTCTTTGTGCTAGTCCCAACATATTTGACAATTTTTCTGTGTTATTCAAGACCTAACTCTCTTCTTTTGACCTTGTGATCCACATAAGCAATGAGTTCATCATAAAAACTTTCAGGAACATCCATGGAGAAACTATGGTTAAAAGCACGTTTCTTTTTAGCTTGGAGAGCTTCTTCATTATCTAATTTAATGTAAGCACCTCGGCCATTTTTCTTTCCTGTTGGATCAATGAAAATCTCACCATCTTTAGTTTTTACAATGCGGAGCAAATCACGTTTATCAATGATTTCTCCTGAGACAACTGATTTGCGTAAAGGTATTTTTCGTGTTTTAGCCATCAAACACCTCTATGTTCTTCTTATTCTGCTTCTGTTGTTTCAGTTACTTCTTCTGTTGTGACTTCAACAGGTGTAGCTTCTTCTGCAACAATCTCATCTACAACTTCCTCAGTAGCAGCCTCAGCTTTTTCAGCTTCGAGTGCTTCGTATTCAGAAGCTGACTTGATGTCAATACGGTAACCAGTCAAATGAGCTGCCAAACGAACGTTTTGTCCACGACGACCAATTGCAAGAGATAATTTGTTATCTGGTACAACTACTGTCGCACGTTTGCTATCATCTTCGTCAAAGAGAACATAGTCCACTTCAGCCGGTGCAATAGCATTGTAGATAAATTCAGCTGGATCTTCAACCCATTGAATAACATCAATATTTTCCTCAACAGGAACTTCAATTCCTGTCTTAGCATCCAAACGTGTTGGGTGGAAACGGCTGACAACTTTCTTGATGTTGCTTCCACCACGACCAACGATAGTACCAATAGCATCAACGTTAGGGTTATGACTGCGAACAGCAACTTTAGTACGATCACCGGCTTCACGAGACACGCTCATGATTTCTACAGTTCCATCAAATACTTCAGGAATTTCTTGTTCCATGATACGTTTGATGAATTCTGGATGGCTACGACTTACAAA
>OGFW01002692.1_pt1 | contig 10404 bp, 9 predicted proteins | sample 1570991 | NCBI WGS metagenome assembly OGFW01 (sample SAMEA2582074, study PRJEB24529) | metagenome | biome: Human gut stool | place: China | collected 2011
TTGATGCCATCAAAGGAGGAAGTGTGATGTATATCTATGCTGAAACTCCCGAATACCTGGCACACAGTTCAGTCTTGAAAGGTGCGGACGGACTGTAGTTTAATTCTTTTCATGGCGAAGCATATTTTTGATGTTTGTCAATTCCTTTAATCTTATCTTTTTCTACCTTTGCGTGCAATTTTCAGAGGATTAATTTATGGCAACATCAAGAGAAATGACGGCAGGACGCGCATTGCCGTTGATATTCAATTTCACTATGCCTCTGTTGATGGGAAACCTGCTACAACAGACATACTCTCTGGTCGACGCGGCAATCGTAGGTAAATTCTTGGGCATTAATGCACTGGCCTCGGTTGGAGCAAGTACTTCGGTAGTTTTCCTTATTCTTGGTTTCTGCAATGGATGTTGTGGAGGTTTCGGTATTCCTGTGGCGCAGAAATTCGGAGCGCGGGATTATAGCACGATGCGTCGTTATATATCGGTCAGTTTGCAACTGGCGGCGGTGATGTCGGTGGTGATTGCGGTGGTTACGAGTATTCTGTGTGGGGATATCCTGCTGATGATGCGTACACCGGATATCATATTTCAGGATGCCTACTATTATTTATTGATAACGTTTATCGGAGTTCCCTGTACTTTCTTTTATAATTTGTTGTCCAGCATCATTCGTGCTTTGGGCGATAGTAAGACGCCTTTCTGGTTTCTGCTGTTCTCTGCTGTGCTTAATATTTTGCTTGATTTGTTCTGTATCCTGGTGTTGGATTGGAGAGTGGCAGGGGCTGCCATCGCTACGGTCTTTTCACAAGGTGTGTCGGCTGTGTTGTGTTATGGATATATGATGCGCCGTTTTGATATATTGCGGGGAACACCGGATGAACGGAAATTCAACGGTGCTCTGGCACGGAGATTGATGTATATCGGTGTACCTATGGGGTTACAATTTTCGATTACCGCTATTGGAAGCATCATGTTGCAAAGTGCCAACAATGCATTGGGAACTGCTTGTGTTGCGGCTTTTACGGCTGCCATGCGCATTAAGATGTTCTTCATGTGTCCGCTTGAAAGTCTGGGCATTGCTATGGCTACTTATACCGGACAGAATTATGGTGCGGGCAAGCCCGAACGCATTTGGATGGGAGTAAAGGTAAGTGCGTTAATGATGATTATTTACTGGGCATTTACGTTCTGCATATTGATGTTGGGGGCACGTACGTTTGCCTTGCTTTTTGTGGAAGCGTCTGAACTGGAAATATTGAAGGACACGGAGTTGTTCCTGCATATTTCCGTGTCCTTCTTCCCGGTTTTGGGATTGCTCTGTATTCTGCGATATACCATCCAGGGAGCGGGATATACCAATCTTGCTATGCTTTCCGGAGTTTCCGAAATGATAGCACGCGTGTTGGTCAGTCTTTATGCAGTGCCCGCTTTCGGCTATCTTGCGGTCTGCTTCGGTGATCCGACGGCATGGATTGCGGCTGTCCTGTTCCTGGTGCCGGCATTTATTTTTGTATATCGGAGGTTGCTCCGGATGAGGAGAGAACAGTGAGTATAATTCCCGTACCTCCTCCCGGTGCCTGTGCTATTTGCATTATGTTTTCCGCAAAATGTATATTTTGTGTGTTCCCTTTCCTTTGTAATCAATACCGGTTTCGGGCTGTGCAATCCACTCTTTCAGTTCGCGTGAAGCACTGGTCTTCAGCAATCCGGTCAGCTGGCAATAATCGGAGAGTGTCATGAAAGCATTCTGGCGTAGATACTCTTTAGCTCGTTCCAATCGTTCTTGCGGTGAGAACATTTGCGATGATTGCCGGAACTTCTCGGAAGAACGCTTCAGCTGACAATGGCGGGATGTTCTGTGTAGTAATTCTTTATCTACTTTGAAATGGATGTCTTTTAGGCAGATGCTTACGGCATTTCGCTTGGTGTCACCTTCTTCGCCACTTTCCCGTTCGCGCCCTTTCATTAGTCCTAAGGCAGGGGTAAAGACGCCTAAGTTTTCAATCTTTACCGAGTAACCTTGTCCCATCTGGTAGGCAATTTCATCGGTGATGGCTTGTATCAGTCCTACGATATCGCCTTTGGTGAAAGATGAGGCATAGGACACTTTATCGGCGATGGCTTCTAAGTCCACCTGTCCGTATAATTTTATGCGTGGATAGAAGATTCTTTTGCCTTCTTCGTTGGGCAGGTTGAGTTCCTGCATGTTGTATTCTGCCATGAGATGATAAGATAATTAAGTTATTGGGATATTGTTTGCCAAAGTTTGTTTCAAGACTGCGGATGTGTGTCCTTATTTTGCGGATGTCAGTTCCAAAGCTTGGAACAAATGTTCCAAGTGCGAAGATAAAATTTATTCCTAACACTTACAATTTTTTCAGTAAGTAATAAGAAAGTTTTCTGTTAAGTGTTTGGATGTTTTTTGTTAATGGTTTGAATGGGAGATACGTATGTACAAAATAGCGTGAATATATAATTTTGTTATAGGCAATAGGCGTGTCATTGGGAAAAACGTTATCTTTGGATCATAAAAGTAAAAGGTATGAGCCGTAACTTAAGAGCAATAACTATGTACGAATGGGCTAATGAGATGAACTGTGCCGTAACCGTATGTGACACAGAGGGAGTCATCCTTTATATGAATGAGAAAGCATGTCGCACGTTTGCCAAACATGGCAATCTGATAGGTAAGAATCTATTTGATTGTCATAACCCGCAATCGCAGGACAAGATACGTGAACTGCTTGAAACGGGAGGTGTCAATGCTTATACCATTGAGAAGAACGGAATCAGGAAGATGATTTATCAGACGGCATGGAAACAAGATGGTGTGGTGGGAGGTCTGGTAGAGATTTCGATGGAGATACCCGGAGAGATGCCCCACTATGTGAGGAAATGAATCGTAAAATGGAAAGGTGATCATGCATGATGTGTTGCGAAGGCACTGAACGAAAAATCATACATATAGATATGGATGCGTTTTACGCATCCGTAGAGCAGCGTGACAATCCCGAGTTGCGCGGAAAACCTATTGCAGTGGGGTATGCGGAAGAACGGGGAGTAGTGGCGGCTGCCAGTTATGAGGCACGTCGCTATGGAGTACGTTCGGCCATGGCATCGACGAAAGCAAAACGGATGTGTCCGCAACTTATCTTTGTTCACGGACGGATGGAAGTGTATCATGAAGTCTCCCGGCAAATCCATGAAATTTTCCACGAATATACAGATCTCATCGAACCTCTGTCTCTGGATGAGGCTTTCTTGGATGTCACTGAAAACAAGAAAGATATTTCTCTGGCTGTGGACATAGCAAAGGAAATAAAGCAGAAGATTAGGGAACAACTCAACCTTGTTGCGTCTGCCGGAATTTCTTATAATAAGTTTCTGGCTAAAATAGCTTCAGACTATCGCAAACCGGATGGCTTATGTACCATTCATCCGGAACAAGCCCTTGATTTTATCGCCCGTCTTCCTATCGAATCTTTTTGGGGAGTGGGGCCGGTGACTGCGAAAAAGATGCATCTACTTGGCATCCACAACGGACTGCAATTACGGAAATGCTCTCTTGAAATGCTGACAGCCCATTTCGGAAAAGCCGGCGCGTTGTATTACGAATGTTCACGGGGAATTGACGAACGCCCTGTCGAAGCAATTCGTATCCGTAAATCCATCGGCTGCGAACGTACATTGGAACGTGATATTTCAGCCCATTCATCAGTTATAATCGAATTATATCACGTTGCAGTAGAGCTGATTGAGCGTCTTCAGCGAAAAGACTTCAAAGGGAATACACTTACCTTGAAAATCAAGTTTCATGATTTTAGTCAGATAACCCGAAGTTTGACTCAATCGCAGGAATTAACGACTTTAGACCGAATACTTCCATTGGCAAAGGAACTACTTAAAAGCGTGGAATACGAGCAACATCCAATCCGGCTCATCGGCCTTTCTGTCTCCAATCCAAGAGAGGAAGCCGATGAACAACACGGTGTTTGGGAACAGTTGAGCTTTGAATTTAGCGATTGGGATTGAGGGCGAAGAGGAGGAAGAAATAGAGGGATGAACAGGAAAGAGTAGGGGATGAAAAAATGGGAATCAACGAATGAAAAAAGGAAGAGAATAGAATGTCAAAACAGAGCCTCTATTTGCACTAAACAGAGCCTCTATTTGAAGTAAACAGAACCTCTATTTTCCCCAAACGGAGCTTCTGTTTTTTTTTAAACTGTACCTTTGTTTTTCCGAAATGAGTCCCCGGTTTCTGTATGGCTTAAATCGTTCTTACTATGACTTAAAAGCCTAAAATATAGCAATTATGAGTACTATTTTTGTCGTCTGTACTTTTTTGTCATCAGGTTCGTATGATTTACTCACCTCATTTTTCTTCAGATACACTATCTTTGCAATACTTAAATGAATGAAAATACCATGACTCGAATGAAACATTTGCTTTGTGTTTTTCTGGTAGCAGCTTTGGGGAGTTTCTCTTTCAAGGCAAACGCTTATACCGAACGCAATATGCTGCAAAAAGCGGCTGACGAGACTACGTTGAAAAACGTGTTAATAATGAAACAGGCTTGGGTGCCTTATCCTGCTTATACCGATCGTGCCGCCTGGGATTCCTTGATGGGACCCAACAAACAACGTCTCATCGAAGCCGGTGAAAAACTTCTCGACTACAAATGGCAACTGATACCTGCCACTGCCTATCTGGAATACGAACGTAGCGGTAACCGCAAAGTGATGGAAGTTCCTTATGACGCCAACCGCCAGGCACTCAACACCCTGATGCTCGCCGAACTGGCCGAAGGAAAAGGACGTTTCATCGACCAACTATTGAACGGAGCATACATGAGCTGTGAAATGAATTCATGGGTTCTATCCGCACACTTGCCGCGCCAGAGCAGTAAACGTTCACTTCCCGACTTCCGCGAACAGATTATCGACCTCGGCTCAGGCGGATACGGAGCATTAATGGCTTGGGTGCATTATTTTTTCCGCAAACCATTCGACAAAATCAATCCCGTAGTATCCTTGCAAATGCGTAAGGCAATCAAAGAACGTATTCTCGATCCGTACATGAACGACGATGAAATGTGGTGGATGGCTTTTAACTGGAAACCGGGAGAAATCATCAACAACTGGAATCCCTGGTGCAACTCTAATGCCCTGCAATGTTTCTTACTGATGGAAAACAATAAGGATAAGTTGGCAAAAGCCGTTTATCGTTCCATGAAGTCAGTCGATAAATTTATCAATTTCGTGAAATCCGATGGTGCCTGTGAAGAAGGTACATCCTACTGGGGACACGCCGCCGGAAAACTTTATGACTACTTGCAGATACTCTCTGACGGTACAGGCGGTAAACTGTCTCTGTTCAATGAACCGATGATCCGTCGTATGGGTGAATATATGTCACGCTCCTATGTCGGCAATGGCTGGGTAGTGAACTTTGCCGATGCATCGGCGCAAGGGGGAGGTGATCCATTGTTAATCTATCGCTTCGGTAAAGCTGTAAACAGCGATGAAATGATGCATTTTGCCGCATACCTGCTGGATGGTAGAAAACCCTATGCCAGCATGGGTAACGATGCTTTCCGTTCACTTCAATCCCTGCTTTGCTGCAACGACCTCGCTAAAGCGACTCCCAAACATGATATGCCGGATGTGACCTGGTATCCCGAAACGGAATTTTGCTACATGAAGAATAAAAATGGTATGTTCATTGCCGCCAAAGGCGGATTTAATAACGAAAGCCACAACCACAACGATGTAGGAACCTTCTCTTTATACGTAAATACGATTCCTGTGATTATTGATGCTGGTGTAGGTACATATACCAAACAGACGTTCGGTAAAGACCGCTATACCATTTGGACCATGCAGAGTAACTATCATAACTTGCCGATGATTAACGGAGTACCGCAGAAATTCGGGCAGGAGTATAAAGCTACCAATACCGTTTGCAATGAGAAGAAACGGATGTTCTCTACGGATATAGCTACTGCTTATCCGGCAGAAGCGAAAGTGAAAAGCTGGGTTCGCTCTTATGCTCTTGATGATAAAAAACTCATTATTGGTGATATTTATACGTTGGATGAAGCTATTGCTCCTAATCAAATGAACTTTTTAACTTGGGGCAATGTGACTTTCCCGTCAGCCGGAAAAATCCGCATCGAAGTAAAGGGACAAAAGGTGGAAATGAACTATCCGCCGCAGTTTAAAGCCGAATTGGAAACAATCAAACTGGATGATCCGCGCCTGTCTAACGTATGGGGCAAAGAGATTTACCGCATCACACTAAAGACTGAAGAAAAGAAAGTGACTGGTAAATATGGATTTGTTATTCAACAAGTGAAGTAGGATGAAATAGATTTTTAAAGCTAGAAAAAATAAAGTATAAACAATTAAATCACAGTAAGATGAAAAAAGTATTATTTGCCGGGCTTTTGGCCCTTGCAGGAGTAAGCGTAAGTGCGCAGAACCTGATAAAAAACGAAAAATTCGCCACTGAAGTAAAGACTAAAGTGACTAATGCCAATAAAGCTACCGCAGGAGAGTGGTTTATCATGAATAATGAAGCTGACGGTGTAACTACTATTGCCTGGGAAGAAACAGGAGATGCCAAATATCCGAATGCAATGAAATTGGATAACTCCGGTGCTGAAAAGAATCTCTCTTGGTATAAAGCTTTCCTGGGACAACGTATTACCGATGGTTTGGACAAAGGTATCTATGTTCTTACTTTTTATGCAAAGGCAAAAGAAGCAGGAACTCCGGTCAGTGTATACATCAAACAGACCAATGAGGAAAAGAATGATAATGGTAAGTACAATACTACTTTCTTCATGCGTAGAGACTATGACGCGGATGCTCAACCGAATGCTTCGGGTGCACAATACAATTTTAAAATTAAAGAGGCCGGTAAATGGACTAAAGTAGTGGTTTACTATGATATGGGACAAGTGGTAAATGCTATTAGCAGCAAGAAAGCAAATGCTAACTTGGAAGTGTCTGATACAGACGATGATGCTGCTATTCTGAAAGATTGTTATGTGGCTATTCTTTCCCAGAACAAAGGCGGTGTTGTAGAAATCAGCGACGTGACATTGAAAAAGAAATAAAGAGCAAAGGATTTAATATAGTAGGTTACAAAAAAATAGGGCAGTGAAGTAGTGATACTTCGTTGCCCTATTTCTTTTGTTAATATGAATATAATGGAGAGTTCCGATTAAATAAATGTATGAAACAGTCAATCTCCCTTTGGGACTGATTTCATGCGATTTATTGAATACCGAGTTTCTTCTTCAGTTCCTTAGGCAGAGAATCTTTGTGTACCATCACACAGATTGTTTTAGCACGTACATAGCTTTCAGACATATTCAGATAACCTCCGGATTTGTTGCTTTCCGCTCCCCAGGAATTCTTGGTGATATAATATTTAGTACCATTCTGATCTTTCACAATACCGGTGATGTGCATCAGGTGGTCGTCAGTTGTCACAAACTTCTCGTAACCATCCTGACGGATTTCCGGTGTTACGTTGATTTCCGGATAAGGATGCTCAAACTTGAACACTTCGTCCATTCGTTGATATTTTGGCATTTTCTCAAAACGGGCACGGTCGGTAGTCGAGTAATCTTTCACATCCTCCACTTGCGGGTTAATGGCGATTCCGTTCTTGAAAGAGAACCCCTGTTCGCTTACGTCACCGTCCCAACATACGGTATATCCTTTGTTTAGTGCATAGTCGATAGCCCCGACCAGTTCGTCCAACGGAAGATTATACATCGGCTGGTTTTCCCAGTTGTCGGGAACTTCAGGCGAGAATGTCTCATAATAAGGCTTGTGAGTGAAACTAGTCAACTCAACGTAATCATCCATATTCAATCCCAGACTTTCAGTGAAAGATTGAGGAGTATATTCTTTTCCTTTATAAGTGAATTTTTCGGGAAGCTTGCCCAGATAAATATCGAACAGATTATTAATAAGCGCATCAAATTGCGGAGTACGCTTTTTAGATTCAATATTTGCGTCTACCAATGCTTTAAGGTAGCGTGACAATGCTCCGTGATTGTGGTCTTTCTTATCGCCCGGCAATCCGGTGTACACTTCTTCCGGAACGATTCCCGCTTTCTTATAAGCGTTTTTGAAAGTGTGTGCCAAACTTCCTTCACCGATACTTCCTTTACCACGACGGAGATAATTGTCCTCCATCTGATTCATGTACTTTTGGCGGACGATAAACATTTCCGAGAGATCATATTCTCCTTTTCCCATTCGGAGCAGTTCCGACTCCATGAAAGAAGCGGTGGCAAAGCACCAGCAGGTTCCTGTGGAACCCTGATCTTTAACAGGCGTTGCTTGGTGGGATACAACGGTTGTGAACTCATAACCGGGTGTTTGTGCAAAAGAGGTTACGACCAATAAGAGGAGCGCAACCGACATAAATAGCTTTTTCATAATGTGTTTTATTATCTTTCTTCTGCAAATGTATAAAAAAAGCTCTAAGTTTGCAGTCGCAAGATAAGAGAGTGGAAAATTTATCTTAATAATACCAAGCGTGGCAGATAAATTTGTTCCGAGAACTTATTGAAGCAATGTCAGTCTTAATATCTTTGTTGTATGAAGAAGAAGACTGACAGGCAGGGAGAGGAATCCAGAAAAAAGCAAGTCCTTTGAGACTATCCCGCGTTACGGTCTCTCCCCGCCAAGCTGCAAAACTCCGATAGAATATTAAGGCTACGAGCCTATTTAGAGTTTAGAGTAAAAAACAGCTTTTTATCAGTCTTGAAAAAAAGATATGAAGAAACTATTTATCGGCATAGATTTTGCCAAAGAGAAATTCGATGCAGCCATCATCGAGGCTTGTGGACTCAAAGAGTTTGGTAATCGGGAATACGGCACGTTCACAAACGACAAAAAGGGCTATCGACAGTTCTTCAAATGGGTCAAAACGAATGCGGACAAGTCCGTGGAGAACGAGTGGTTATTCTGTGGCGAGGACACCGGATCATGTAGTCTGGGACTGAGCAAATGGCTGTATGGCAAAGGCCTTGACATATGGATTGAGAATGCCTATTCCATCAAGCATAGTAGCGGAATCCAACGTGTCAAGAGTGACAAGGCCGACTCATCCATGATCGCAGAGTACGCCTGGAGACATCAAGACAAGGCAGTCCTGTTTGAGCCGCTTAGCGAATCGCTGTCACAACTTCGTGAGGTGTTTCTTTACCGGCATAAATTGGTACAGCAACATATTGCCATGGATGTTAGAAAGCAAGACAAGGAAGCCGCCGAACCCTCGAAGGCTATCAGTTTTATCAAGCGCAAAAGCAAGCATTTAATGTCTGAGATTGATAATGCCATCAAGGAATGCGACCTGATGATAGACCGCATCATAGAAAGTGATGCCGAACTTAAGGAGAACTATGCTATCATCATTTCGATAAAAGGCGTTGCACGTCAAAACGGAGCCTGTTTGCTTATCTTCACCAACAACTTCAGACGTTTTGACCTGGACGCACGCAAAATAGCCTGTTATTATGGTGTTGCCCCGTTTGGAAAAGATTCAGGCACAAGTATCCACTCTCCGGCTAAAACAAGCCATTTCGCCAACAAGCTCATAAAATCCTTGCTGGGACAGGCTGCTCATTGTGCAAAAAAATTCAATCCAGAGATAAGAGAGTATTATAACCGACTAATTGGGCGTGGTAAAAAGCCACAAGTGGCTTTAAACAATGTCAAGAACAAACTCATCAGGATTATTGTGGCTCTTGTGCGAAAGAAGGTCTATTACGACCCAAAAACATACATGTTTTACAATGCTAAATTTACCGATGTTAAGCAAATGTTAAACTCATAAAATGACTTGGATAGAAACATAGAATACGTGGTATCGCCAAACACCAGACTGATAAATGAACTGAATAAACACCCCACGCTGATAGTATATGTGTGTGCACCCTTTTGCAAGGGTGCACACACATACAACAACAGAAGCATCATACTGTTCCATCCTTTATCATTCGAAATTTTGGCGATTTTCGTTTTTTAGGATGAAGCTGATAAGGCTTTCTTTTCTTATTTATAATAATGTATGCCTGTCCGGGAAGTTTGTCGCTTTTCCGTTCAGACTCTGCAAATATATAAAAGAAAACTGAACAGCATGATATAAAAGGGCGTTTATTCGTGCAAAAGGTATTAATTCTATCTTTACACTTGCCTCTAGGGAGAGGCTGTCTTTGGGTAGATGACAATAGTTCACCACAGAGGACGCGGAGGACACAGAGGTGAATTTTGCTCATGCGGGTACAGAAATGAATGAGAGTTTTTTTATCTTCCATAAACCTGAAAAATATAAAAACATTTGCCATCTGCAACATAAGCGTCTCCGCGATTTTCCCTCTG
>OGFW01002694.1_pt1 | contig 10399 bp, 5 predicted proteins | sample 1570991 | NCBI WGS metagenome assembly OGFW01 (sample SAMEA2582074, study PRJEB24529) | metagenome | biome: Human gut stool | place: China | collected 2011
GTTGTGCTCGCACGGCCCATGCTGACGCTGATGGCCACACCGGATGAGGTTATCGACCAGGCTGTGCTGTACATGCAGGTGTATTTCATCGGTATGCCGGCAACCATGATCTACAACTTCGGTGCCGCCGTGCTGCGTGCCGTGGGCGATACCCGGCGTCCGCTGTACTTCCTGATGGCGGCAGGCGTGATGAACGTCCTCGGCGACCTGCTGTTTGTGTGCCTGCTCGGCATGGGCGTTGCCGGAACTGCGATCGCCACCGTGCTCAGCCAGTGTGTCTCTGCGGCGCTGACCGTGCTGTGCCTTGTAAAATCGGACGGCATGTGCCATCTCGACTTGCGCCGTCTGCATTTCCACATGGATAAGTTCCTGAGAATCATGCAGGTCGGTCTGCCTGCCGGTATGCAGAGCGTTATCTTCAATATCTCAAACGTACTCATTCAGTCCTCGGTCAACAGCTTCGGTGCAGTAACGGTTGCGGGCAACACGGCAGCCGCCAACATTGAGGGGTTTGTGTACATTTCGATGAACGCGCTCTATCAGACCTCCATCAGCTTCACCAGCCAGAATCTCGGTGCAAAGAATTATCACCGCATCGACCAGACACTCGTGCGCTGCATGTGCATCGTCACACTGATCGGTCTGGTGCTCGGCAACGGCGCACATCTGCTCGGCAATCATCTGCTGCACATCTACTCGGATGATCTGGAGGTCATCTCGTTCGGTATGCAGCGCCTGTCGGTCATCAGCGTCACCTACTGCCTGTGCGGCATGATGGATGTGCTCGCGGGCACAAGACGTAGCTAAATAAGAAACATGATAATAAACCCCTGCACGTCCCGAACGTTTCTGCTCACGAGGGCTGCTCAAACGTTTCATATATCCATAATTATCATCCGGCCAAATAATAGTAACGTCTTCGGGCAGATCAAGGCCAGCACTATATACATCCAAGACTTCCTTGTAAGGTGTAAAAGCTTGTGGTATTTCGTCAGCAGGCCTCTTTATAACATCTACCAAAAGCTGACGCTGATCTCTTAAAGCTGCGCCCAACATCTTCACACGTTCTTTCATATTGTTACTACCACCCATCGCTTTATCATGCAAACCACGTAAAGCAAGTGTATAGACATTCTCAAAAGGAGAGTTTTCCGTAACACGTTGTCGCAACACTTTATTGAGAGTTGCCTTGTTATTAACATAATCCCATTCTCCCATCGTCTTCTTATCCCATTCACTAGCATTATTAAACAATAACGGTTCACAGTGTACAGAGCCCATCACGATTGCAAAACTATCAGCAACCAGTTTATTTTCCGATATTTTATTAAAAGCTGTAGACGCTTCGTGCATTGCCGGACACAAATAGTTAGCTTTCAAACGTAGAAGTAACTCACATACTTTTGCATATGTTTTAGGTCCAATATTACCACGTTCTTTTTCAAATGTCCGTTTCGCCCAACGCAACAATCCCCAGTCTTCATCATTAATAAAGATTCCACGATATTTTACAGTAGGTTCTTTAGCTATAATTCTGTCTACCTTCAAGCTTAGCTCCTGTCGCTTAACGACAGGAGCATCCGCCCACCAATACCAAGGAGAGATCCCCATTGCTTCAGATATAGAAAACAGTCCGTAAGCTGTTCCACGACGATCGCTACCCACAACAACCAATGCCTTACCAACCCCAGGCAAAGGGTTACATACTATTTCAATCAAATAACTTTCCCAACGGTTCTTCAGCGAACTAACATCCAATTTATTTTTAGCAACTAACTTATTTATTAGTTCATTATGCCCAAGAGTACCTACAATTATACTATTCGAAGCTAATTTATCTTTTGTAGTTCCAACCTGAATCGCTTTTCCTGTAATCATCCTCACGTCGTTCGAAAACAAATCAGCAACTTTCTTCACCACTTCAAAGTCATGTTCATCAAAAAATAGACGAGCGTTCGCCTTGGAACTTACCACAGTAAATTCATTAGCCTTACTGCTACCGCTGCCCAAAGACACCTGTGCCATTACCACAGGAAAACATAGTGTAACGCCCAGTATGCATAAAATTAATTTTAATCTTGTCATATTTTCTCTTTTAGTTTATTTTTGTCGATTCAGGACCCATATACGATTTCTTCAGCCCTCCGAAATCAACTACAATTTTCTGTAACATCATTCCCGGATGAGCACAATAGATTTTCACCGTATGTTTACCCGGTTTATCTATAAAGTGAGTAGTCTTGTTTATTCTACAATTTCTCAACACACTCTGAATCCATAAAGTACTGTAATAAGGCGCACCAGCCTCCGGCAAGTAAACTGGGCTGTTATCTACCATCACTCCGTATCGAGATCCATGCTCGTTGTCTAATGGAAAGATAGGTAACATATATGTATATACATCTACAGGACCTGACTGAAAAGAATAGAAATCATATTCTAATACCGGAAACTTATTACCACGTACCGGAGCAACATAATTGGACGTGAGCAATAATCCGTCCAAATAAGGTGTTTTAGCGAAAGGATCTCCCAAACGGACGACTTCATTGTCAAACCCAAGCCCAGACACTACATCAAACTTTATCTCACCTATTTCCTGTTTCCTGTGAAATCCAGTAGCATCAATAGAGACATATCCATTACTCTCAACATACAAACCTTTCAAATCTTCTACCGAAGGACCTGCCGGATTAAAGACAGAAACAAATACTGTTTTTTTCTCATTGTTGTTGGTATAAATGTCAATTGAACCGGAACCACTTTCTCCTACAGGTGCTTTTTGCCAATCAACAGAAACTGTAATCCGATCTTCATAACGGGTCTTACCAGCTTTCTTATCAACCAATATCCAAGGTACGGAAGAAATAGCCTTCCATTTTAAAATACCTGTTCCTTTATTAAACACATCAATATAGTGAGTATCCGGTAAATATTTATTAAAACAAGGAATCGTATGGATATTCAAAACTCCTTTTTTATAATCTTCACCCTCACAAGATACCCCTAATACTGGTACAGATGCTAACGAAATAGAATCCACTTTTGCACGTCCAAAAGAACGCGCACCGCCATGGATCAGAGACATCATACCTTTCCATTTTCCATCCAATAATGAATTATATTGCTTTGTTATCAGTTCCAAACTGTCGCCGTACACTTTCACTTTATCTCTCATCAAGTTAGCTGTAGCTCTCTGCTGAGCAGCATAAAAACGATTTTTCTGACCTCCTAATGTCATTTGATTCACCAGTGCGGCCCCTTTAACATTATAATACATTAGTTGAAAGAATGCCGGTACAGCTTTTTTATCCAGTTCTTTGAGTATTTTTTCTGCTTTTGCGGCAATCCGTTCATAAGCAGCCAATCTCCTGTCAACCTCCTTATAATTCTGAATAGAAAACTCAGTATCCGTACTTCGCTCCATGTATTCAGGTTTACGAGCAAAAGCCAGTTTAAAATATGTCTGTTGAATATCTGTAAAATCAGCCCTATACTTCTCACCAAATATCCGGCAGAGGAAATCTACACAATGAACATTAATATTATCATAATTAAAACGCTCAATATCATAAGCCATATCCATAAATAAAGTAATGTGATATTCCGCAGGCTTGATATCACCAACATTCACAACCCAAAGTCTATCTGCAGTCGAGCGATATGCCTTTTCCAACTCTTCATACATCAGTGCCGGAGGTGTAGAAGCTATCCATAAATAATGTTTGGGAGGTCCCCAATAAGAAACATGATAATAGACTCCCGAACGACCAGAACGCTGCCGTTCTTTCGAGTTACTAAGACGCTTCATATATCCAAAATCATCTTCTGACCATACTATAGTAACATCCTCAGGCAAATTCATGCCATGATCGTAAGTTTCCAATACTTCTTTATAGGGAGTAAATGCTTGTGGTATCTGATTGGCTGGTTTATGTAGCTCACTTGACAGAATCTCCCGCTGATCATCAAAAGCCCTTTCTAAGACTCGTGCCTGCTCCTCTAAGGTCAAGTTACCAGCCATTACCGCATCATGAATTCCGCGCATAGCCAATGTGTATACATTCTCATACTTGCCGTTTTCATGTACCCGTTTACGCAAAACGTCATTAATACCGTCACGATTAGTCACATAGTTCCATTCTCCCATTGTCTTAAGATCCCATTCTGAAGCATTATTGAATAACAACGGTTCACAATGTACGGACCCCATTACAATAGCAAAGCTATCTGCTACTAATTTATTATCAGGATAATGATTAAATGCTTTCGTACAAGAATGCATTGCCGGACATAAATAGTTGGCCTTCAAACGAAGCAACAATTCACAAATCTTTGCATAGGTTTTAGGACCTATATCTCCAACCTTAGGCTCAAAAGTCTTTGAAGCCCATGGCTTCAAACCCCAGTCTTCATCATTAATAAAAATTCCGCGATATTTAACAGAAGGAGCCTTAGAAGAAAAAGCATTAACATTCAAACATAAAGACTTTCTTTTAACCACTGGGGCATCTGCCCACCAATACCAAGGAGATACACCTATGACTTCTGAAATAGAAAACATCCCATAAGCTGTACCCCGCCTGTCAGAGCCTGCTACAATTAACGCTTTTTTAATTCCCGGGAAAGGATTGTCTACCAAATCAATTGCATATTGCTCCCATCCACCAAGTACCTTGCTAACGTCTATTCTTTTAGTGGCAACCAACTGATCAATAGCCTTATTCTTTCCCAATGTTCCAACTAAAACAATATATCCTTGCCTTGAAGGTAAATTAGATACTAGTTGCAACTTTTTATCAGTAACCCGGCTTATGTCTTCTACTAATAACTTTGCAGTTCGTTTCACAACCTCTTCATCTGCATCATCATAACAGAGTACCGCTTTTGATGCAGATGTAACAATTGGGAACTGGTTTTTGTCTTGCAGACTATTCGATAAAGATACTTGCGAATAGCTCGTAGTAACAAAACAGAATAGCAATAAAAATAAAGTTGCTTTCTTCATTATTTCAAATCTATCTGAGTTTATATATAATTTTTCATATGGCAATTATTAATCTGCCATGTTACAAATGTAGGCAATTTGAGTATTACAGAATAAAATAAATATCCCAATAAATAAAATAAATGTCTCATACCTACAAAATCCGCCAACATGAACTATTTGCCATGTAGCAAATGATTATCCCCTTTCCCTAATGCTTCTGCCAAAGCATCCAGCATTCCATATCCAAAACGATTATCAGGAAGCAGATAATGGCCTTCCGTCCATTCATTGAAACAAGCGATTGTAAGAATGGGAGGTACATCTTTATGCTTATTCAAATAGGCAAAAGCCGCCTGTACCAATGCTTTGAAAGATGCAGGATTTTCACCTTCTAAAATTACACAGCCGGGCCAAGTATCCCGGTTAGGCTTGTCAGGTCTCACCAATGGAGGTATATATCGCGGAGTAGAATCCCACCCAGGAGAAAGAGAGGGCAGATAAGGGATATCAAAATCATGATGATGTTTCGGCCACAATTTAAAAGCAACATCAGCAGCCGCTATGCCATAATCAGGAAGCTCTACATTCTTGGGCTGATAATTATCAGCAACCCAAGTAAAAGGATTATAGGAACCAGCTGTATTATAACCAACTTCCTTAGAATTAGGAGAATAAAAGCCTGATGAATGAAAATGCAATCCTTTATGTCCCAATTTTTTCGCAAACCCTACCAACTCTGCAAACAGCTGTTTAGTTTGTGACATTCCGATCATCTTCTCCAAGCGATTAGGATCCCAAATACAAATCACTGGTTTATCGTCTATTCTCCAATAGTTTTCTAAATGACAATATCTAGAAATTATATATGATAAGCTCTGCCAACACTCTTTCAGTGAACTATCCGCAGGTCTAAAACTAGGAGGATAAACATTATGTCCATTCGTCATTGCAGTAGGATACAGTACATACCAAGGATGATTAGTCCACATACACGCAAACTTTACATCATTCTTGTTTGAAGCCCTCAGAAAGCCATTCTCCAAAGCCTCATGCAAACAGGGCTCGTTATTATACCAATACCAGTCCCAAATAAGAACATCAATTCCACTCTGTTTACACAACTCATTGTATTTCTCCCATGTTTCCGGCTTGCTCTCATCCAATTCTCCCAACAGAGGCCCTCTAGGTTGTGCATGCCCCGAAAACCAGGGACGAGCACTTCTTACAAGATTATATTCAGTCCAATTTGGACCATAAATTTTATTATGCAGAGCAGAAACATGATAATTGGGAAATGTATAGCAAGCCACCGTTAAATTACGAGGTTTACTTAACAAAGATATATCATCAACTAGCATATTCAAATCTTCCGGTAAACGATTTGCCTTTACTTTCCGTTCGAGCGCCTCCGACAGTTTTTCACCTGGAATATCTCCTGCAGCCAACATTTCCGTACCTACTACTGAGGCAGTCATTGCAGCCATTCCTTTAACCCCTACTGATTTTAAGAATGTTCTTCTATCCATCGTTCAAGTACATTTAATTCTAAAATTCACTCAATTATAATAATCGGTATTTCCAAAAGGAATGCAAGCTTCTTCAGCTCCCCTATTTTATGCCCTACACCAATCGCGCAATGATGAGACGGTCCAGCCTTGCACCATTCATTCATAAAGCGGCGAGCTCCACAACGAAAACGATAACGGCTATTCGTGTTACCAATATGTAAAGTTTCTCCCTTTACAGCTTCTCCTTCAGCTGCCAAAAGAAAAACCCCATTCTTATCTTCACAAACAGATAATAAAGTAACATCCCCTGGCCTTACACTCATTTGGATAGATAATCCCTTACCTGGCTTTCCATGATATAGTGGAAGCGGAACAAGTTTCACCTTTTCTTCAGCAATGGAAAAATGCGCAGGCCCATCATGCCCCAACATTAATTATATCATCATCAAAATCCATGGCATAAAATTCCGAAAAAGATCCTCCAGCATTCAACAATGACATTATTTTCATCGCCTGTGCATTTTTTATTTCGCACTCTCCGGCAACAGGTATTCCGTATCCTGTCAGCAATGTATTTCCAGCAATAACTGAAGTCACGATATTCTCATAATCATTACCCTTAAATCCTTCATAATAATAAGCCATAGCACTTAGCTGATGAGCTTCTACCAATTTATCTAAAGCTATAGAAGTACGTGCAGCCCTTTCCAACTCTTCTGGTTCACACGTTATATCTACATTAAATCTATCATAAAATTCCTCTAATTTATATCTCAATTCGCTTTCTGTCACACTATCCCTATATGCTTTCAGCTCACACATTTCCAATAGTTCCACATGTGTTCCAAACACAGCACTTTGCCGTGTTACATCTGTATAAACATCCAGCATTCCACAATAATAATGCCCCAAGACTCCTAAACGATTATTACGCATCCCATAAACAACGCAAGCAGCATTCACCCAAGATGCAATATCTTTCCATACAAATTCATCCGACAAATATCCTGTAACAATATCATATCGAATATCTGCCCGATTAAACACACTCGCAAACTCTGGCACAGAACAAGCCTGACAATGAGCTAACCATTCTCCGGTCATTTTACCACGATCATCCATTGAATTAACCTTCCGATAATTAATAGACGGAGTTGGCTGTACATTCAACATTATAACAGGTTTTCCAACTTCCCTGGCAACAGGCAAAACCGTAGATGAAAGAGCATAGGTAGAGATAAATAAAAATATAAGTTCAACATTTGCCTGCCTAAGCAATAATGCACTTTCCATTGCCTTTGAAGGCGAATCAACCATTCCTACATTCACCACTTCTATATCCATTCGCTCAATCCCTTCACATATCTCCTGTTGATATGCTAATAAACGGGGAAGAAGCCCCTCAAACTGCCCCCAATAGGTATCCAACCCGACCCCTAGAAGCCCAACTTTCATTTTCTTTTGTATCATAATTTCACTTTTTAGTTATGATACAAACTTAGGCACTATCCCATAGAAGAACTTTCAATTATTGACAAAACAGTATAACTATTTGCTACTATACTCTTCCCGATATTCAACAGGAGATTTCCCCATTTGTTTCTTAAAACGAGCAGAAAAATAAGCCGGAGAATCAAAACTTAATTGATAAGCTATTTCTTTCACAGGAATAGTAGTAGCAGTCAACAACTCAACAGCTTTTTGTATCTTAAGACTCAGAAAATATTGTACTGGAGCACAGAGCATTCGCTCCTTAAACAGTTTACGAAAAAGAGAATATCCCATACCTGATTTTACAGCTATTTCCTGCATAGAAACCGACTGTTCTACTAATTCTCGCATAAGCACGCAAGCATAATCTATTTTAGAAGAAAAGTCACCATTCCCTACACACCGATTCTTATCTATACTACACATTAACGCTACCAGATAAACAACCAACCCACTAAGCACCTGCTGATACAAACTCTGTTCCTCATTAGCCACATAAATTGCCTTCCTAAACAGAGATACAATCTCATCATTAATCCCCACTTTAAAAACTGGAGTTTCTTTCGAGCAATATCCCCTTTTTATCCAGCCCTCAACTTCTGATCCTCCAAATCCAATCCAATAATGACTCCATCCTGTTTCATAATTGGGATAATATGTATGCCACTCTCCCGGAAACAAAACAAATATCATTCCCCGCTTAATAGAAAACACACCACCGTTTTCTGTTTCAAGCACACCTTCTCCATTGGTAACATATACTAACTGATATTCTCTTAAAACACGTCCCTTATCCGCATTAAAATAATAACCGGCAGAATGGTTCAAGGTTGGATAAGAGGATCCGGACGGGATTTCCTCAAAACCAACAGAAGAAATATTTTTATCTGGCCCCATACTATTATTCACAAAATATTTAATAAAGGTTCGCTCCATAATATTATGTATTTGTTCAATAAAACTTTAGGAGTAACCCTGATTTTTTTGACAATATCCCAAAAACAAATCAGAGAACCTCTTTCCACTTCTATTTGAATAGCCAAATGTAAGTAAAACCAAAACAAAAAGATTGAAAATATGTCTCAATGAATAAGAAAATCGTCCTTTTCCTTCGTTCTAACATATATAAAATAGTTATCATACTACTATTTCAAATATCCCCAGACGTACATCCTTTATTTATAGCAAATATTTATATCGTTTTAGCAAAAATCACAATACATATCATTTTATACATCCTACTTTTGTAGTTCAATGCATAGCGAAAAACATAATATGAGAACATTTTCAAGTTATATTTTCTTAGGGCTGTTACTGATATATTCTTGTAGCACCAAACAAGAAGTAAAGAATGATTTAACTGTATGGGTTACTCCTTTTATAGGTTCGGAATCCCAGGATTCACTATCTCTGCCTTCTAATACTTTTCCTGGAGCAACGACCCCATTCGGTATGATTCAACTGAGCCCAGATACGCAGAAGGATATTCTTAACACATGTTCTGGATATCAATGGAAGGATTCTGTCATCTATGGATTCAGCCATACACATTTAAGCGGTACTGGCATCTCCGATTTATACGACATATTAATTTTGCCTTTCACTGGTACAAAAGATTCCATTATTGCAAAGCTTACAGCAAGTAACATGAATCATTTACGTTCTACATTCTCTCATGAGCAAGAAAGTGCATCTCCTGGTTATTATCAAGTACTATTAAATAAACAAATAAATGTCGAGTTAACCGCCACAAAAAATGTAGGCTTCCATCGATATACTTATCAACCTAACGCTATTCCAAGAGTCCTTGTAGACTTAGATCATTCCCTCTCCAAAAGAAGAAAATGGCTGCCATTCAAAATGATTGATGCTCAGCTTAAAGTTGTAGGTCCTCATACACTTGAAGGATATCGCATAGTGACAGGATGGGCCCGTTTACGGAAGATCTATTTTACAATCAAGTTTTCTCGCCCAATAGCAGACTATTGGATGTTCCGCGATAAACGTTACTACCCTTCAACCGATCTGATTTGTGGAGTAGATAATAAATCTCCCCTAGCTGTTCTATCATTTGAAGAGAGCAAAGAACCATTAGAAATTCAAGTAGGCATATCTGCAGTCAGCACTCAAAACGCCCGTGAAAACATGAAATATCAGGCTGAAAACAAAACTTTCAATGAAATTCAAAATAAAGCCGACGCAGACTGGGAACGAGAACTTTCCAAAATAACAATAGAAGGAAGTAACAAATATAAAAGAATGTTCTATTCTGCCATCTATCGAAATTATTTGCATCCTAATGATATGGCGGATACCAACGGGGATATACTCCTCCCCAATTATACCGAAGACAATCTTGGTAAAGGCAACTCATATTATTCAAATTTCTCTTTATGGGATACCTACAGAG
>OGFW01002699.1_pt1 | contig 10388 bp, 15 predicted proteins | sample 1570991 | NCBI WGS metagenome assembly OGFW01 (sample SAMEA2582074, study PRJEB24529) | metagenome | biome: Human gut stool | place: China | collected 2011
CGGCACGCCGGTGCTGGGCGTGTGCGGCTGTTACCAGATGCTGGGCGAGACCCTTGCCGACCCCGAGGGCACCGAGAGCGGACGCAGCCAGACCGTGCGCGGGCTGGGGCTGCTGCCCACCCGGACCGTGTTTACGGACGCAAAGCACCGCACGCAGGACACCGCCACCGTCACCGCGCCACAGCTGGCGGGGGCAGCGCTGACCGGCTACCAGATCCATACCGGGCGCACTGCCGTGCAGGGTGTTCCCTTCTGCCGCCTTGCAGACGGCAGCGCCGAGGGCTGCGTACAGGGCAACGTGGCGGGCACTTATCTGCACGGCCTGTTCGATACCGGAGAACTGACCGAAAAGCTGGTGCAGCTGCTGTGCAGCCGCAAGGGCATCTCCCCTGCCGATGCACCGCTGCTCTCCATGCAGGAGTACCGGCAGCAGCAGTTTGACCTGTTGGCCAATGGCGTGCGCCGGGCGCTGGACATGAACGCCCTGTACGCCGCCATGGGACTGGAAAGGAGGAGCACCGTATGCCCCCGCAGCACCATCTGCCCGCCGACATTGAACGGACGAGCCTTTCTATTATCACCGCAGAGCTGGAAGCACTGGGTCTGACCCCGCCGCCGGAGACCGCCGCTGTGGTCAAGCGGGTGATCCACACCACCGCAGATTTTGATTATGCCCGCAACCTGCGGTTTACCCCCGGCGCGGTGGCAGCGGGCGTGGCGGCGCTGCAAGCCGCTGCGCCCATCGTTACCGACACCAACATGGCGCTTTCCGGCATTACAAAGCCGGGCCTTGCGCGGCTGGGCGGCACAGCGCTGTGCTACATGGCAGACCCGGAGGTAGCCGCGCTGGCAAAGGCCAACGGCACCACCCGGGCTGTGGCGTCCATGCAAAGAGCCGCCGCCGAGCACCCCGGTGCCATCCTTGCGGTGGGCAACGCCCCCACGGCGCTATTGACCATTGCCAACCTGATCGAAACCGCCGGGCTGCGCCCTGCGCTGGTCATCGGGGTGCCGGTGGGCTTTGTGAACGTGGTGGAGAGCAAGGAGCGGCTGTTTGAGGTGTGCACCGCCCACGGTGTGCCTGCCATCGTCGCCATGGGGCGCAAGGGCGGCAGCAATGTTGCTGCTGCCATCTGCAACGCGCTGGTGTATTCTGCCGCCGGGATGCTGGACCCCACCGACCGGGGATGGAAATAATATTTTTATCGTTCGCGTTCAAAGTGCTCCGTAGCGCAATTTGAACGCTTTTTTCAGCCAATTTTCCCCTAGAGGGGTATATTTTCATTGGCTGGTATGGTATACTCGGCTTAGTTCAACAAATCGAAATTTATAAGGAACTGATAATATGAAAGGATTTGAGCGAAAAAATCAATTATTTTCCCTTTGCGGATTGAATTGTGGGTTATGCCCTATGTTTTTAGGAAAGCACTGTGGCGGTTGCGGGAATGGTAATCAATCGTGCGGAATTGCTAAGTGTAGCCTTGAACATGGTAAAATTGAATATTGTTATGAATGTGAAAGTTATCCATGTGAAAAATATCGGTATATTGATAAATATGATTCTTTTATAACTCATAAACGCCAAAAAGCAGACTTGAAAATGATACAGGACATTGGTGTTGAACAGTATAATCTTCAACAACGGGAAAAAATGCAAATTCTTTCTCATTTACTTGCTAACTATAATGACGGTCGCAGAAAAAATTTCTTCTGTGTAGCAGTCAATTTATTAGAGCTTTCAGAATTACAAGAAGCTATGAAACAAATACAACAAAATGATGAATTGTCTGTCTTGTCCGTCAAAGAACAATGTTCATATATAGTTGATATACTTCAAAAAATTGCTGATAGAAGAAATATAGAGCTAAAACTTATTAAAAAGTAGTTTGTAAATTCAAGTTTGTTGAATTAAAAATGAAATAAAGTTCCAGTAATCATAGAGTGTATGGATTCAATTCCATATGCTCTTTTTCTTTACTGAAAAATCTAATGTTACGATCTATCGTTCTCATGCTCTTTACGACTTGGTGAGCTGCTTGATCTTACCTGGGATTGTGTAGATATCTCTCCTGAGGCAATTGAAGAAAATCGTGCATATGTCTTCATCAATAAAGAATCACAGCGTACAAGAAAAGAATCTGGATACACAGATGCATGTACAGCAGGAAAATAATAATGTACCTGTTGCTGATGAAGTCGATCCGGAACTTCTGGCAAAAGTATTGGCTAATCCAGAAATGCGGGCGTTGCTCAATTCACTGGCGAAGACGATGAAGTAATGAAAAATAGTGAAAAAGCAAAAATTAAAGACATTACAAAAAACACATTATTATCATGGGGAATATTAACAGAAGTTAGGGAGAGATATTTCCAACAAATGCATATGCTCTTCTAACAGGACAATTGCGGATGCAGCCGATTATACAGTGTGGGTTTTTTAAAGGAAAAGACAGAGCATATTTTGTAGATCGAAGAGAATTTGATGGTCCAATTCAAAATCAGGTAGATGTAGCTTATCAATATGTATTGGAAAAAATTAATATGGGAATGCAGATTCATGGCATTTATCGTCAAGATGTATATGAATTACCAACTGACAGTGTGCGAGAGCTGATAGCAAATGCTGTCGCACACCGCAGTTATCTAGAACCTGGAAATATACAAGTAGCAATATTTGATGATCGTCTGGAAGTCACTTCACCAGGAATGCTGTTAAATAATGTTTTAATCAAAAAAATGATAGAAGGATACTCCAAACCGAGAAATCCGGCGATAGCAAACGCATTTGCATATATGAAGATTATTGAAAAATGGGAAACCGGTATTCCAAGAATATTCCGTGAATGCAGAGACTATGGTTTGCCTGATCCAGAACTTATTGATTTTGATGGTGATTTTCGAGTGAATATGTATCGGAATAATACAAATAAAGCTTCAAATGAATCTTTAAATTCAGATGAAGCAGTAATAATGGCTATGATTAAAACGAATCCCCAAATAAGTCAAAAAGAAATGGTTACAAAATCTGGATTTTCAAGATCAAAAATTCAAAGAATTTTAAAGGCCTTACAAGGAAAAAAAGTACTCTATCGAGAGGGTGCAAGAAAAAATGGTTACTGGAGATTAATCCTTGAAGGTGAAGATCTTCTGGCAAGAAATCAGGAACACTTAGATTCCAGACATCATCGACTTTCTTATGATGCAGAAGGATTTATGGAATGTTATTTAGTAGATCCTAATGCAGATGTTTTAGGTGGAGTGATTGAACAGGAAGCTTGTAAAGAAATTATTGAAAAGATGAATGACCGTCAAAGATATGCTGTCACTTCTTATTATGTGGATAAAATGCCACAGGATGAAATTGGAAAAGAAATGGGAATGTCACAGCAGGCAGTTGCAGCGTTAATTATGAGAACAGTGACAAAAATAAAATGAGATGGAAAACGCGAACAAAAATATGATTCGTTTTAGAAATATGAATGTTTAAAGAAAAACTTTCAGAAAATCCTATAATTAACATTCCATATCAGTAGTTATCCTTATTTTACTAAATAGAGCTGTCTTTCAAAAATGGAAGACAGCTCAGTAAATCTATAGAGACTATTTAATGATTTAAAAATTACTAAGTTTATCTCAATGAAGGAAAATTTTAACCGAAAAGAGCTGCCTTCCAAAATGGATGGCAGCTCAGTAATAATGCTAGAGAGTGTGTTATGTTTCTCTTAGAGAGAGTAGATTTTTTCTATTGTATGTACTTATAAATTTAATCTAGTGAAATCTCCTTAGAATCAAGATTGTCTCCTCTTATCATGTTTTTGAAGTTTCCTAAAACGAACTCTTCCTTGAGTTTCCTAATGAATTCTTTATCATTGACGAGTCTCTTCACTGTTACCATTAACCCTCCAATATCCAACTGTTTAATTGCTGTTTCATTTCCAGCTAGCATATTGCCGCCTACCCATAATACATTACTTCCTGTTGCGATTGTGTTCGAATACATAATAATTTTCTTTGTTTTTACACTATATAAATCTCGAGAACTACACACAGATGAATCGTACATGAGGGAATGCAAAGTGCTAATCAGAAAATTAATTAGTTCAGCCAATTTAGCAGTTGCACCAACTTTGATAATATCTCCAGCGCTTATGTAGCGCGTCAATTTTTCCACTTCCGAATTGGATAAAACAAGATTCGCTGCTGGAATCTGAATACCACATGGTGTATACAAATCTGTGCCAATATGAATAATCTGTTTTATCAGAGAAGCAATCAAGGCGCTTGGCTGCTCTGTCGTTCTGTCTATTGACTGCTTTAACATAACAGCTGTTGATCCGTATGTAGCAATTCTTGGATCCTTATAATTAGAAGTAAATACAACATGGTTAGTCGTTAACACTGGGATCTTTATTCCGTCGTTGATCAATGGCGTATTCACACAAGTTATAGTATTTGTCATGATATTGCATGTGCCAAACAACAATCCTAAAACAGGATCATGTCCAAGTGTTGCGAATCTATGATTTGCCCCCTTAAATAAAGATAATTTTTCATCTAGTATCAGCGAAGATACATCGAAGTCCCACATTCTATTTTTATGTATTAAGTCTAACAAGGATTGGTCTGACAATCCCGTTGTTGCATCATAAGGAACTCCCATTTTGGTTATAATATGCTCCATAGATGCATAATATGGCTTTTCTTGTGTATCTCCGCTCACATTAAATACATTTAGCACTTTTTGCTGGAATTCATGAAGTTTAGTTTCGTTTCTGTTTGACGATCCAGCGACTTCAAGCTTTGTTAACTCATTGATAATAATAATTCTTGCCAACTGTAATCCAACTGCAACAAACAGAAATTTTATATCCTTTCCCTTTAATCCAGTCTGTGATTCGAATTCAGCATCCAAATCTTCTATTATTTGTCTTGAATTATGAGCGACCTCTGCTACTCTTGCACTTTCCTTGGCAATTTGTTGCATATTGTTTAATGTTGCATCGGTTCTTTCACTTAATTCTCTTCTTTTTCTCTGCAATGTATTCAAATCCATACAAGTCACCTACCTATTGTTCGGTATTTTTGAGTTGCTGTTCGTATTCATCTAGTAAATCTTCATATTCTGCCTTTTCATTTTTAAAATTTTGACGTTCTTTAGAAAATTCATCAGCTTGTTTTCGTAATTTCGCTTCATATTCTTCAGATGCTTCTTCATATCCATCTTTCTTTCCCTCATAGCGTCCATTACTCTTACCCTGAGACCAATCATCATAAAAGTTTTTAACAGCTATCCATCCAATCAACTCTGTAAGTCCAGCAGCTGTTGCAGTATTAACGATATTTCCTATGCCTGGTACCCATCCAATCACATATTGTGAGACCGTTCGTCCAGCAAAGGAGGCTCCAGCAGAAGCAATAATACTTTTTGCAGCTGACTCAGAGAGCTCAAAACCAAAAACTTTTCCTAAACCGATAATCATACTAATCTGCATCGGGATGATTACTGCGCTATCTGACGCTGGTATTTGTGCTAATCCTGTTCCCACACCACCACATGCAACAGATGCAGCATGTATTATACCATTGCATTTGATTATCATATCTTTTGGTAATTTGATTTTTTCAACTTTACCAGAAGTTTTGTGTGTTGGATACTTGTATGCTTTGTCTATTTCTTTTAAATTAATAAGAATCGTTTGTAAGGTATCTATATCAAATGGACCGGAATACGTATATGTATCAATATCGCAATTACGTAAATTTAATTCAAGACGGTTATTAACACCATCATCACCTGCATATGTATTACAGCTACTTATATCCTCATAGCGAAAATATATTGCTTTTGATGATAATTTTTTAAAATATATTCCTTCACGAGAAAAAATAATCCCACTATTCTCTATACCGAAAAATCCGCTATTATAATAGCCAACGATACTGTTAATGGCAATGTGATTGTCATAATTTTTTATCAAATTTTTAATTATCTTCTCTGGAATATCTGGAGCAATGTAACACTTACAAGAATCATCATTTTTCTTTAAGTCAGCTCCAAATCGATAAAGCATTTCTGTCATTCTTTGCATTTTTTCTGACAAAGTCATAACTATTCTCCTTCCAAATTTTATTATTAACATGGATAGCTATTACATAATCTAATATTCTTTAATCGTCAAAACGCACTTCATCAATAATATCTGATGCGTCCTCTAAAGCATCCAAGGCCTCCGTAAGCTCCGATGCTTTATCTTCCAATTCCGGATTCTCATCATACTGGTCAATCAAATCTGCAAGTGCATTCTTCACCTGATTCAAATACGATACAATATCTTCTAAATTTCCATCCATATCTGCCACTGGTTCCATCTTAATTATTTTTACCATTGTAGTTTTCCTTTCTTTACTCTAACTTCTCTAATCTGTTTCTTTTAGAAATATTGTACTCTCCTTAGAGATGCCTGTCACTACAATTCCATGATTTAATTTTTTCATTCATCCAACTTATTTTGAGTGCTTTCTGATTTCATTAAGCTCTTCTTGCATACTTTACAGATTGTTCCATACGGAGTCACCAATACAACTTTTACATTTGCAGTATTTCCAATCTTATCATAAAGTCTCCCTGCACTGATCGTATCTCCTATTACCGTGTAAGAACTATTTGCGACATATCCAACCTTTCCCAATCCCTTATAGGTTACCTTGATTGCTTCTTTATCATACTCATTACTTGGTTCTTTCACTAGCTTAAGTTTCATTCCCTTTTCTATGAAATCATTTCCGTAATAATGTTTTGTTCCTGTCAGTGTAATAAATATCTTTGCCATTCTGATTCCTCCGTTTCTGCATAATTTTATTTCTTGGATATTAATAGTCTATAATATGAGCTGTCCAATAAAAATTCCCTATCACGTCAAAAAAGACTCCAGAGACATTTTCCTTGATACTTCCATAATTTTCTTTCCCACAGCAGTTCTCAGTCCCTTTCATCTTCCCAATAATCATACGCATTATCGTATCCGTCATCATAATCTCCATCACCAAATTCATCTGCCCACTCATCTGCAAAATCATCTGGATTATCATAATCATCTACATCGTATAGATCTGACGAATAATAAGAATGATAAGATGAACTTCCTCCACTAGAATAATTAGATGATGGTGTGTTCGTCTTCCGGAAGTTCAAACAGGCGATTCGTAACACGGTAATAATTTGAACGTCCCTTCTTTTCACCCCATGGTTGGAGCTGAAATAATCGTTTTTCTCTTCTTTTAGTATATCAGAAATGTCTCCTTGGAACTATGCTGGTCCACTGAAAAAGAACTCAAATCAGTTATCCTGAAAAAATTTAACCACAGCACAGATAACAATAATGATTCCAATCCATAACAATACCTGCAGAGTATTTTCACTAACACTCGATGCAATATATCAGAGTATAAGAAAACACCCTGCAAGTTTTTGTGTCTTGCAGGGTGTTTTGTTCTAAAAAATCCCGTGATTAAATTTAATTTGTCCATAAAGAATAAAAGCTAAGCCAACAACTATTGCCGGAAGGATAATAATACCCATTGTTACTTCGCTCCAAAATGCAGCAATGAAACCTAATACAAACGATAATCCTATAATAAGAGTTCCCGTGCCGACAACCTTCCCATATTTTGGTACATCTTCTTCTTTGACTTTTCTGCGGTTATATGAATGTATCGTACTAATATTTCCTGAAATATTAACGATACCAAGAACCGATATAAATAATCCTAAAATTAACATCATTATATTATCCATAGTCTCCTCCTAAAAGAAAAATAAATCTTCAAATTTTTTGTCCAATGCAATACAAAGGATAAGAGCCAATTTTGCAGTTGGATTAAACTGTCCTGTTTCAATGGAACTAATCGTGTTTCTCGATACACCTACCATTTCTGCAAGTTGAGCTTGAGAAAGGTTTGCTTCTGTACGTGCTTCCTTTAAGTGATTTTTCAAATGTAATTGTTCCTTCATACGCTCACCTCTAAAAGACGGTGAACAAATCCAATAAATGCCAATACACAGAGTATTGCAAATACAATAGTCAATACCAAATCACTCTTTCGCTTCAGTTTAATAAAACGAACGAACCATTGTGTTGCAATAATGCTAAAGTATATAACCCACGGGCTGTAAATCATAGTATGGGCGAGCATAGAAAATAACAAGGAAAGCAGACAACATACTAAAGCTCCTACTCTGCCTGCGTGACTTCCTGCTTGATATATCACTTCTATTTCAGCCAAGTCTTTATTGCGGTGCTCTCTTTTGCTTGCATTTAAGATTTCATCCTTTTGCATAAGAATACCTCCATTCCAAGTTTTCTTGTCACATCTTTATTATACTCACGCCAAGTTTTCTTGTCAAGCACATTTTGCCAAGTTTTATTGTCAATGTTGCAAAGATAATCTCATTGTTTACTATCTCTCTTGCACAAGCCTGTATGTTATTCATCAATCCTATCCATTCCATAGGTTGGTCTGCTTTTAACTGTTCTGTCACACCCTGCTTTTGAGCCATTTCCTCAATCGATCTGTGGAACATTTGCTCCGCCTGTTGGTTAATATCTGCAAGATAGCGATTAAGTGTACCCTCAATCAGCATTGTGTTATAAATAAACTGCTTATGCTCCTTTAGATACTGCTTGTGGCGTTGTCCCCAGAAGCCGATAGGCTGTGTTTCTTCTTCGGAAAGTATCAGACAAAGAGGACTGACTTACTCCAAGATCATGAGCCATCTTAGGTAAAGTCAGTTCTTCTGTATAATGTGCAGCAATATAGGAAACAGTCCGATAGATGATATCATCACTTCCCACAGTGCTTTTGTCAATCAGATGAAATAACGGAATGGTACGGGCAAGAATAATCTGAATAAATGCCTGATGAAGAGCATGTTCCTGTGAATGTGCCGGATAAATCAGCATACTCCGAAGAGCATAATTTACATCAAGATGAACATCAGCGGCTACAATAACAGGATTTACAGGACACATCTGTTGCAAATCCTTTATATAACCGGCTCCTAACAGAGGAGAGGCAAGTGCATAATTTGTTGCGTGCAGTTCATCCGTATTTCCATCCACCTTTCGGATGGAGCTTGCTTCAAAAAATTAATATCTTTAATACGTGATAAAATCGTATTGCAGCTGCAGCTGTAACTATATATAATTATTTCGTAACGTAATTTAAAACTTGCATTTTGAATGTATAGAATAAATTCTGGTAAAGGAAAGAATAAGTGAAATTATAAAGGCTGTGGAGGAATATGATAATGTCAAAAGATGAATATTTGATCACAGATACGCCTCTTAAAGCGTTGACGGTTTTTGCAATGCCAATGATTTTGGGCAGCTTTTTTCAACAAATATACAATATGGCTGACTCTATCATCGTCGGTCAATTTGTTGGCTCTTCTGCACTTGCAGCTGTCGGGGCCTGCGCAGCGCTGACCAATGTTTTCATTTGTGTGGCACTGGGGGCAGGTGTCGGTGCCGGTGTGCTCGTAAGCCGCTATTTCGGTGCCAGGGAGTATGGAAAAATGAAGACCATCGTGTCAACGTCCTTGTTTAGCTTCTTAATTCTAAGCATAGTCCTTGGTGTTTTTGACTTTTGCTTTTCCCACTCGATGATGAGGGTATTACAAACCCCTGGCGATATACTGAATGATGCAGTGTTATATCTGCGGGTCTATTTTGTGGGCTTTCCGTTTCTGTTTATGTATAACATTCTTTCCAACATGTTCACTTCAATTGGTGAATCAAAAATCCCACTGGGACTTCTGGTATTCTCGTCAATCTTAAATATTTTTATGGATCTTTGGATGGTGGCCGGACTTGGGCTCGGGGTGTTTGGGGCAGCCCTTGCGACTCTTATAGCACAGGGGATTTCTGCGGTGTTTTCACTTTTTCTTTTCCTTAGCCGGATGCGTCGATATAAAAGTCGATTTGATTGGTTTGACAGGAAGGAGTTATATTCCATGCTTCAAATTGCTGTACCTTCGGTTCTTCAGCAGTCTACAGTGTCTATCGGTATGATGATCGTACAGGCTGTTGTAAACCCTTTCGGTACACAGGCACTTGCGGGGTATGCGGCGACGATGCGGGTAGAGAATGTTTTTTCATTGATTTTTGTATCCATTGGCAATGCGGTTTCCCCATATGTTTCCCAGAATCTTGGTGCAAGGAAAATTGAACGGATCAAAAAAGGATATCACGCTGCACTGGTGTTAGATGTATGTTTTGCAGTTCTTGCTTTTATAGTCATTGAAACCTTGCATACTCAGATTTCCTCGCTATTCCTTGGTAAAGATGGAACTGCCCTGGCTTATCAGGTATCCGAGGGTTATATGAGAT
>OGFW01002706.1_pt1 | contig 10368 bp, 9 predicted proteins | sample 1570991 | NCBI WGS metagenome assembly OGFW01 (sample SAMEA2582074, study PRJEB24529) | metagenome | biome: Human gut stool | place: China | collected 2011
GGCAGCAGTCAAAATAGGATATTGATAACGTGTGAAAATTCCATTTCCACCTTCAACAGGCATATTCTTACGAGTTACCAGTTTCTCGTAATCATCAAATAAGTCGCGAATTTTTTCTTTAAATGTTTTCATCTATTCAGTATTTTAATTTCATTTCAAATCAGACACAAAAATGGTTTTAGGATGCTTATAAAACTCCACAAAATCAAGTGCAGATATTTGTCCCGGATACGGGGCATAATAATGCGCTTCCTTTTCGCGGGCATTTCGCCAGACCAATACATAGCTGACAGGATATTTGTCCACTATAGGAAACAAGGTTTCTGTCCACCAGGTAGAATCCGGGATAGCTTCATATCCAGTCTCCGTCACTGCAACCGGTTTATTATGCAACCTTCCGACCTCTGTAAGAATCGTCAATGACTTCTCCATAGTATCCACATATTTTTCACGCTCAAACTGATAAGTGTCAAACCCGAACAAGTCTACCATGCCATCACCCGGATAGCGTTCCAGATATTCATTCACATTATCGGGCTCACTACCCGGAGAATAAGCATATAGCAAATGATTCACTCCCTTTTCCTGTAGATAATCATAAGTCATTTTCCACAACGACTTATATTCTTCGGCAGAACAAAGATTTTGTCCCCACCAAAACCAGCTCCCCGTATGTTCATGCCAGGGACGGAAAATCACCGGTATTTTAACTCCTTCCTTCGTGACAAGCGAATTCATAAAATCTGCTACCCTATCCAGCCATCCAAGAAACTTCCCATGATTCTCTCCTCCGGGAAGGACGGAAGCAACTGCCGTTGAATCACTCACATCCCAAGACGCTTCTCCCGTCACAGGGTTATCCACATGCCAGCTAAGAGAGCAAACACCACCCCTGTTATAGTGTGCTATAATCTCTGCTCGTATCCGTTCGAAAAGAACATCATCCAAGTTCTTCTCTCCTCCCCTTTCAATACGCCCCAGGTCAAAAGCCATCACTGCCGGATAATCGCCACACACACTTTTGACATCACTACGGTTCTCGTCTCCATCCCACCGGATACCATATACCGGATCATCCTGATGACCAAACATGAATCCTTTCTCCGGCAAACGGATTAGTTTGTCCAACAATGCCTCCGTCTCCACAGTCTTCGAAGCAGATTGTTGCTCTCTTGTCACACATCCGCCCATTCCTAAAGCAAGCAGGAAAATGCCTGCCATAACTAGTTTATTTTTCATCTTCAAGCTATTAAGTATTATTTAAAAGAGGGTAATTGATCGCGGGTGATTACATAATCCTGTGACATTGCATCCACCCACCAATCCTTATCTGCATACCTGTGGGATGTCGCAGTAAAAGCTTCCGAATCCAATTCTTTCGTACGGCTGTAATCATACCACGGCATAAAGTATGTCCATTTTGCCCCTGCCTCCCACTGGGCGGATATCCGGGCAAGATGATACACTTTCCCGCTTTGTTCGCCATTTCCACATTCGCTCAATGCCACCAGCTTACCCGGACAAGAAGCAGTTATCGTACCGTACTGCCTGAAACAGTATTCCCCAGTAGTGTACTCATCCTTTGCAGGATACATATCACGCCCCACCATATCGACGTATTCATCCCCCGGATAAAACTCGCTATCCTTAGTTTGTGTAGTCCATACCCAAATCAGATTGTTGATTCCTTCTTTCTTAAAATAATTGAAAATATAAATCCATAGTTTCTTGTACGCTTCCGCCCCGTCATTTCCCCACCAAAACCAGGCTTTTCCATTCTTATAATTATAGATATTACCGGCAGCCTCATGCAAAGGACGCCATATTACAGGAATTCTCTTATCGCGAAGCAACTTCAAATAGCCCGCCAGCTTCTTCAAATCGGCCTTGACAACTTCGTTTTCCCAAGTGCCCTCCCTTGTTGCATTAGCAGCACTGAAAACAGTCGTCGTCCTTTTTCCCGTACCCGGATCTACGGAACCGTCCCCCGGAGTATAGTGCCGTTCGGCACTGCCTTGGACACATGGCACTCTCCAATGCCAGCCCGCACCCACAAGCCCGTTCTTGTTCCACCAGTCTTCCACTATTTTCGTTTTCGAATAATCAATCCACGAACAAGGGGAATACTCCAAAGAGATATAGTCAAAAAAAGCAATAGCCGGATACTTGCCTGTATGCTGATATACCCATTCCGCCTCATTGACATTCCAACTCGGGCATGCCATTGTTCCGGACAGTGTTTTCTTATTCCTGTTCTCCCTTAAGAAATCATATACTTTCACCGCTTGCTCCGAAGCACCGGAAGTACAAAGGACAGGTGTAATAACAGGTTCCTCTCCTTTGCCCGAATGCCCGGCAAATTCTTCTCCCGACGAACATGCCATAAGTACGAACGCAGTCCCTGTCAGGAACACTCGGGATTTCACTATACCAATGGTCGGTCTACTTTTTTTCATTGTAATATTTTTAAGTTTAATGTAGGTAATAAAGAATTATCTTTCCGAAAGCAAAAGTAGAGATGTGCACATGAAATATGGCTCCCAAATGGTTTTCACACTATCCTATTTGTCACATGATACATTTGGAACAGTATTCAGATACATTCGGGGAAAAAAGAATCCCTGACAAAATAAACATTGCCAGGGATTTCGTCAAGCAGTTCCGTTCTAACTAACGGATGCCGTCTTATTTTGAATTATTTTTCAGGCTCTCCTAATATCCTCTTTACATGCTGCTTCAAGATATAGAATGCCGGATCGCCCATGGGGCCATGGCCATGACCACCGATTTCATAAAGGTATGTTTCTTTGTGCCCGACCAATTTCATCATCCGCCACATATACGCATTCTCTTCATAACGTCCGAAAAGTTCCAATTCCCGGTCGCCTGTAATGAGAACCAAAGGCGGAGCATCCTTGCGAACATGAAACAAAGGAGCAAATTCATCAACAGTAGGCTGAAGATTATCTATGCCATTCATCTTCCGATAAGAAAAATGACTAATCACCTGCCCGCTGAAAGGTATCAATCCGGCAATAGAATCAGCATCTATATCATATTTTTTCAACCATCTTTTATCCAGACCGACCATAGCCGTCAGATAGCCGCCTGCAGAATGGCCGGATATAAATATCTTATTCTTATCACCCCCATATTTTTCCACTTCCCGGAAAGCCCACGCAACAGAAGCAGCGGCATCATCCAGACATTCGGAAATAGCCACCTTCGGAAGTAGGCGATAATTTACGGCAATAACCACCATTCCATTTTTCTTCAGCCTGCCCGGTATTGATTTATTGCCTTGGGTAAGCCCCCCGCCATGAAACCAAACTACCACAGGACATCCGGTCTTATTTTCCGGATAATAAACATCCAGCTTGCAACGCTCCGTTGCATAAGGGTCTTTTGAAGAACTATATGACAAATCCTTTACAGTACGATACGTAATATCCTGGGCATAAAGGACGCCACATATCAAAAGACTCAATAAAAAACAAATTCTTTTTATCATTCTACTTCTATTTATCAGTTAAGTGCAAACTCACTATCGAATTACTGTCCTATCTTCTTTTCAATACGGATATTGGCAAAACTATGGTCTACATTCCATTCTACATTAGGTTGCATTGCCAAAGTTAAAGCTATTTTTCCGGAAACCAATCCGGCAGTAGCTACATTTTCAAGTTCCAGAGTTACAGTATACCATTCTCCAAATGTATTCATATTCTCATCTAATGAATATTTCCACTGGTAATTACCGCCATTCAGCTTAATCAGATAACCGCCTGTCTTCGACGTAATGTCATAGAACGGATAATCCGAAGCCGAATTAACTTCAAATTTGAACAGGTAGTCAGAAGGATTAGCGGCAACTTCCTCATCTAATATAATACTGCCGGAAGGCAATCCTGTATAACTCCAAGCCTTATAAGTGCCTTTTACCCGGAAAAAAGAACCGGCCAAAGCTACAGGGTCTCCTGTATTGGAACCATCGGTTATAAAATCCTTACCGCCCCAAATACCATAATCCGAAGGATTAGCCAAGTCCCAAACAAGATTGTCCGTTTGCCGATAAGGTAATTGATAAGAGCAATGTCCTTCTGTACCATTCCATTCCACTACAATCATCGAGTTATCCGGAATATCCCCCGGAAGTTTGGCAGTAATCACCTGGTCTGTCACGCTTTCTATCTCCAGTTCCGTATCGCCAAACTTGATGACAGATGACGAATTCTTGCCAAATCCATATAATTCAAAATATTTGCCCTTTATCTGTAAGGACGTGCCGGGCAAAGCAAATTCATTATACAGACCGTTTATTTCCATCGCAGGGACATCCAGTTTGAATTCACAAGTCGTATTCCCCCGCTCTGTTTCATAATATAATTTGTTCGTGATTTCTTCAGGCATATCCCCCGGTAAAGGGAAACACGCCTTTTTTGACGTCGCATACACTTCCGACAAACCCACTTCCATATTATTGAAAGTAATTTTCGTCACATTGCTCAAGTTCTCCCCGACCAACACAATCATTTCACCAAATCCCCCTTTGGCCAGCGGAACCTGTAAATCCGTATCATCCGGAGAATAGATGCCCTGCACATCGGGTGCTCCAAATGAGTTCATGCCATCATCATAACCATCATTATAAGTTACAACATCCTGACAAGAGAACAGAGTTGCCAACAACACTGTCCCTATCAATATTCTATGTGTGATTCTATTCAAAGTCTTCATATTATTCATAAATTATTTGGATTGAACATACGGCTTAGTTCCAGCCCGGATTATTTTTATCAATAGCCATATTGGTAGAAACTTCCAACGATGGCAACGGATACAGCAGGTGACGGAATTCACGACGTTTGTTAATACTTCCCTCGTCATAAGGAGTACGCGTACCATCTTCATTGATTCCACCCAAAGAATTCATTACGTCCAAATAGATTCCCCAACGGAGCAAATCCCAACGACGGTCACCTTCATAAGCCAGTTCCTTTGCACGTTCCTCAAAAATGACCGAACGTAACTCCACTTTCGTTTCAATAGCACCGTCTCCGGTTACAGAAGCCTCTTTGGCATTCGAACGGATACGAATATCATTCAAGGCATCAATCGCATCCTGTGAAATCCCGTCATTCAATTCGCATTGTGCCTCTGCGTAAATCAATACAATATCAGCATAACGCAAGAATGGCCAATAAGCATCCGTACGGCCAATCGTGGGGTCTGTCACATCGGCATATTTAGTTGTAAAGGCGAGGCAATTAGATGATATGCTGTTCGTATAGGTGAGTCCGTCATTGAATGGCGCTACAGGTTCCTGCACTTTCACGTCGTCCATATTCTTACCGGTAGCCATCAACTTATATTCCGGGGTTCCCGGATAATAATATCCCCTGCCATTCTTCACCTGACTGTCATACTGGAAGCGATGCTTGACTCCTCTCGTTATACGGTAATCTTCGTTATCAAACAAGCAATACCAATGAAAACGATTGCCTACCCAAGGGCCTTTCTGCAATACCCCTCCGGCATCCTGCATGCCGCAATACCATTGATGTACTCCGTTGCCATACTCTTCGTCAGCACTCCTTGTCCGTACAGAAAACATATGTTCACTTTCATCAAAACCACTTTTCTTCCACAATTCATCAAAAGACAACAGGCTGTAAGTTCCATAACTCACTTCAGGATTCCTCCCCATTATAATACCTGCATAATACGCTGCTTTCTCATAACAGTCTTTCCAGTCAAACGATTCATAACCTGCCACTTGTGTCTTCTCGAATGTATTCGAAACCGGATTAGTCAATATTTTCGTTCCTGCATTATAACTATAGGAAGGACCGGACTTCACAATCATCTTTTCTCCTGCCGGAAGCGCACCCGCCCCCATAGTGGCATACACTTTTGCCAGCAGGCCAATCGCAGTGCCCGCAGCGACATGTCCCTTTTGATATTCGGCATCCGTATTTTTATACATCATACCGGCTGCCTGCTCCAACAAACGTATAATCTCCGCATACACATCAGGAATAGGACGACGAGGCTGGTTATAGCTGGCTCCTTCACTGATAGCGACATCAAACAACGGAATTTCACCATATGCACGGGTCAGCAAGAAATAAGAGAATGCTTTCTGAAAATAAAGTTCTCCCAACGCATTCCGTTTTACTTTCTCATCCGCACCGGTTATTTCATTTACATAATGTATGGCTACGTTTGCCCGATGAATCAAATTATAACAACCCGTCCAAATAGAAGTCGCATACTCGTCCGCCTGAAAGTTTCCCGCTCCCAAATTACTGAAAGCCCAGTCCGGCCCGGTTATATAATCGGAATCAAGTTCCAGGCAACGTGGAAAACTACTATAACGGAACATATTGTTTCCCCATTTACTATATACTCCGGTCAGCCATAAATCTACAGCCGCATTATCATTGCCCAACTGGTCGGGACCGACAAAAGCATAAGGTTCCTCCTTCAAAAAGTCACTGCAAGAAGCCAGTCCCAGACTGCCCGTTGCCCAAAGACTTAAAACAACATACAATTTATATAATTTCATAATTCTATATCTTAATGGTCAGTTTAAAAATCTACTTTTAGTCCTAATGAGAATGTACGGCTACTCGGATAAGAATATATATCCACACCACGCCGGGAAGTATCAGAACCAAAGGCGTTTACTTCAGGGTCAAACCAACTATATCCGGTAATGGTAAACAAGTTGGTAGCATTTCCATAAATATTGATAGAACTGATACCTTTAAACTTAGGTCTCCATGTATAACCGATACTAAGATTCTTCAACTTCAAATAAGAGCCGTCTTCCACGTAGCGATTTGAAATTAACATAGTCCGTTCATAACTATTCACCGCTTTAGGCCATTTGGCAGAAGTCCTATTTGCTTCTGTCCAACGAGTATTATAGGCATCTACAGGAATATTAGCCGTATTGCCCATCTTTACTTCCATCAGGTTACCATTAAAAATATCATTTCCCTGGCTTCCCTGCAGGAAAAAACTCAAAGTAAAATTCTTCCACCGGAAATTATTGGTTATACCATATACATAGTCAGGGTTCGTATCACCAATCACTACCCTGTCTGCATTCGTTATGGCAGGGTCATCGTCAAAATTCCGGTACTTTATTTCTCCTATCATACTCTTTCCTTTCGCACGGACACTTGGATCCGGGGAAGCCATGACTTCAGCCAGATTATTATAGAAACCATCTTCTACGTACCCGAAAATTGTTCCGATAGGATAGCCGTTACGCTGCAAGAATACATCATCCGCTTTATACCATAGTCTTGCGGAAAACTGGTCGGAATCAAGTCCGCCAACTTTATTTTTATTGAAAGATATATTGGCGTCGATGTCCCACTTCAAAGGAGTATTCCGCAATACATAGAATTTTCCGGAAATCTCCAGTCCTTCATTCGTCACATATCCCCTGTTCACCATCATACTTGAGAAACCGGTACTGGAAGGTATTTTCACCTCCTGCAGCAAGTCGCGCGTTTTCTTATAATAATAATCCACAGTCAGGTTGACGCGATTATTAAAGAAGCCTATATCCAATCCGGCATTATACTGGGCAGTTGTCTCCCAATGCAAATCTTCCGCTACGGGACCACGCCATTCCACTTCTGCGAAACCGCTGCTGATAGCACCACCACTAAAAGGATAATTAGCAGGATTCAACATGGGCAAAGTCCGGTAACTTCCAATCCCCTGATTACCCGTCTCACCATAGCTGAGACGCAACTTCAAATTACTGAAAATATTCAGATTCTTAATAAATTTCTCTTCCGACAAACGCCATGCCACAGCTCCCGAAAGGAAGTTCGCCCATTTATTGTTTTCCGTGAATTTGCTGGAACCGTCAACACGATAAGATGCCGTAAAGATGTATTTATCCATCAACGTATAATTGATACGCCCCAAAAATGAAGCCAATGACGAATCCGTACGGTCGCTCTTCAATTTGCCGGGAAGTGTACCTAGGCTCATATCATATTCCTGAGTCAAATCACTGGGGAATCCCGTAGCCGACATCGATTTACTTCCATAGTCCCTCTTCTCGACAGTAAAACCGCCCACGGCATTAACGGAGTGGATTTTCTTGAATGTCTTATCGAAAGTAAACAATGACTCGGCAGTAATTCCCATACTCCAGTTGGTAGACTGTCCTGCCTTACCGTTTATATTATTAGCTTCGGAACCTTCTGATGTCCTGCGACCATAATACGTGCCGCGTTCCCTGTTTGTATAATTAATACCCAAGTTCTGACGGAATTTCAAAAACGGGAACAGCTTTATTTCCAAATAAGAAGAAGTAAATACATTATTGGACTTCAGGTTATCCTTTGCCGAGTTAATATAAGCATAAGGGTTGGATGCCAGCCAGCTCAATTCGTCCGAATTCAGTGTCTCATCGTCACTCGGGTCATAAGTAGTCGGAAACACGAGCGCGGAACGGATAACTCCATAATCATTAGAGTTCGTCCGGGAAAAGTCGGTGTCCGTATGAGAAAAGCAGATATTCACTCCCATATCAAGCCAACTTTTAATCTTGCGCCCCATATTGGCACGAATCGAATAACGTGTAAAACCAGATTCCTTGATAATACCCTGTTGTTTCAGATAGTTGCCCGAGAACGAGTGCCAGCTACCGTTTCTGGAGCCACCGGACACACTGATATTATATTCTTGCGAGAAACCGTCCTGATAAATCAAATCCTGCCAATCGGCCACACCGACTTTCGTTGCATTGCCGTACTCATCCGTGTAAATGCCCGGATTCAGAAAATCTTCCGGTGCAGGATTGTACTTACCTTGAGACTTGTCGGAATTGCTATATGACCACTTTCCCGGATAAGGCAAAGAAGTGTATGCTTTTCCATGATACTTATAACTATTCTCTACTTGCTCATTCCTGTATAGCGCATATTGATAAGCATCCAATACATCTACGCGGTTAGCAATCCGGGAAAAAGAGAAATTAGCAGTAAACCTCACCTTATCCGCCCCCGGTTCTCCACGCCTGGTCGTAATCAATACAACACCGTTCGCACCACGTGAACCATAGATAGCCGTAGCCGACGCATCCTTCAAGACTTCAATTGACTGTATATCATGCGGATTGATAAATGCCAGAGGATTGGACTCATTATTTCCGGAATTGGCATCGCTGCTTGGTGTCCCCCCCGCGTCATAAGGTACGCCTCTTCTACATTTAAATGATTAACTCTTTTGAATTCTTTTGTATTGTTAGTTACAATAGTTAGACCTTTCGATTTAGCATGGCTAGCTATGAGTAAATCCATAGGACCAATAATTTTTCCTTGTGATTGTAAATCAGCTTTTATTTTTCCATATTCCTCAGCAGCATGACTGTCGAAATCGACAATTTCTATAGGCGATAATAAAAGCGTTAGTGCTAGCCTATTTTTATCTTTGGCTTGGCTTTTTTCAACACCATGCATTAATTCGGCATATGTAATTGATGAAATGCATATGTCTGATGGATGATGTTTTAAAATTTTTTGTAGTACAACTTCTGGCTCTTGTTTGATAGCATAAATACAAATATTTGTATCTAACATATACTTCATAAAGTTTCACGCTCCTGATGATCGATTTCTTCCCGTCCGTTACACATAAAATCATCTGTAAATAATGATAAGCCTGCTATAAAACCTGCCCACTCATCATCTTTTGGCATTAGTAAGACTATATTGCCTACTTTGTTGATGATTACTTCATCACCATTAAACCGATACTCTTTTGGTAATCGTACAGCCTGGCTACGGCCATTTTCAAATAGCTTTGCTGTGGTCATACACATCACCTCCTTGTTAATAAAAGTATATACCTTGATATATATTTTTACAAGTGTTATTTTTATATAGATAATAAATGAATTTTTGCATAAATATATGAATATTTATAACTATGATATATATAAAAGTAAAATTATGTACATTCTAGATGTACATAAGATGTACACACAGAAAAGACAAAATGTAAGATAAGATGAAGAGAATTTCATATAGAAGATAAAAATTGGAGTATAGTATTTGGTAAGTGTTAAAATATGAAGAATCATATTTGATAGTTAGATTTGGATGATTATATAGAATTAGAAATGAGTAGAATAAAAAAAGATGGAGCGATTTCTCAATAATATAATTTAAATGATAATAACTTAATCTTGATACAATCCTTTTACTATCTATTATCAAAATCATATAATTAATTGAGAATATTATTAATGAGATCATATGGGTATAAGATTTTTATGAGTACCTCCTCTTTTTGCACTTTTATCTATATAATAAATGAGAATATATTGAGAAT
>OGFW01002707.1_pt1 | contig 10367 bp, 7 predicted proteins | sample 1570991 | NCBI WGS metagenome assembly OGFW01 (sample SAMEA2582074, study PRJEB24529) | metagenome | biome: Human gut stool | place: China | collected 2011
CTCGGAAAGAATGCGTAAGGACTCAGCCTTTACTTCGAGCTCTCCTGTTGCCAGATTTTCATTGACAGCACCGGAGCGGGCCATAACTTCACCTTCTACGGCGATGACGAACTCGCTGCGCAGTTTTGCTGCTTTCTCAAAACCTTCCTCACTGATCGGGCCGTTCTCAAAGATAATCTGCATAATACCGCTTCTGTCACGCAGATCGACGAAAATAATTTCGCCTTTATTACGGCTCTTCTGTACCCAGCCCATCAGGGTTACTTTTTTTCCGATATCTGCTTTTGTGACTTCCGCACAGCGGCAGGTTCTCTTCAGGCCTTTCATGGATTCAGCCATTTTCTTGTTCCTCCTATTTGGAACTGCGGACACAAAGAATCTGCATCCGCAGCACATCGTTTTTTCATGCGATTACTATTATTGGATATTCCTTACATTTTGTCAACAAAAAATTCTTCGATCTCAGTGTAGCCCTCGCTGGCAAGCTGCTCTTTCTGGAATTTCTTGTTCTTCTTCATCACGGCGATGTTGATGGCCGTGCCTTCACTTCTCTCTTTTGTCGCCTGCTGAATGATCTTCTGCATTCCCTCTGCAAATGGATCATCTTCCGGAGCCTGTGCAAGGCCTCTTTCAAAGTTATCTACAACCGGAAGGATCTTCTCGATGATATCCTTTGCTCCGATCACATACATGCTGGATTTTTCTTTTTCCGTACGTTTACGGAAGTTATCAAACTCAGCCATGTTACGCTTCAGTCTGTCAGTCAGATCTTCAATCTGCTGTTCCAGCTTATTGTCTTTTTTCTTTTTGCCAAAGAAAGAATTTTTTCCTTTGGTTTCTTTATCAGATTCCTTATCGTCTTCAGCTGCACTCTCGGTTTCCTCTGTGGTTTCCGTTCCTGCGGTTGCCTCCGGCGATTCTTCTACTGGTTCTGTAACAGGTTCTGTTTCCGGAAGGTCTTTCTCTGTTTCTTCCTGTACACCAGCTTCTTTTTTATTTGTTTCTGACACGTTCTTTCTACCGCCTTTCCAGTCTGACAGCTAACTGTCTTGATTACTTTTATTTTTTTTGAATACCTCATCGAGTTCGACCTTGAGAGTCTTCAGACTATTTACTACATTTTCATAATCCATTCGTTTCGGTCCTACGATACCGATTGTTCCATGCATGCCCTCTCCCAGTTCATAAGTTGCAGTAACAACACTGCAATCTTTCATGGTAGAAATTGGAAGTTCATCTCCGATGTACACCTGAACACCGGTATTGTCATCTGCCATTCGCTCCTTGACCAAATCAACCAACTGCTGTTTCTCTTCAAAAGTAGAAATCAGCTCAGTGGCTTTGGTCTTATCCGACAGTTCCGGATATTTAAAGAAGTTCGTTGCACCGGACGTATAGATTTCCAGATCGTCTTCATCGACATGAATGGTTGCTGCAACTGCATCCAGCACTCTTGCTACCAGTCCACTGTGGATTCCTGCCTGTTCTTTCAGTCTGGCAATCATGCCCAGATTAATGTCCTGTATCGGCAGGCCATTCAGATTGGTATTAAGAAGAAGGTTCAGCTTCAGAAGTGTCTCATCATCCATTTCTTCATCCAGATCAATGATCTGATTACGGATGACATTTCCTTCGCAGACAACCACAGCTACTAACTGCAGCTCATTGACACGGGACAGCTGAATAAATTTCAATTTATTGCCGCTGTACTGAGGAACTGAAACCATCGTCGCGTAATTGGTATTGGAAGCCAGGACACGTGCTACATTCTTAAGCACTTTTTCCATTTTATCGGTCTTCTCAATCATCAGATTACGGATTTCTGCAATTTCATCTTCCTTTTCTCTCATCAATTCATCCACATAAAGCCGATAGCCTTTATCAGAAGGGATTCTTCCTGCCGATGTATGTGGCTGAACGATGTAGCCCATATCTGTCAGGTCAGACATTTCATTTCGGATCGTTGCTGAGCTGACATTCAGGTCTGCATCCTTGGATATTGTCCTGGATCCTACCGGTTCGCCCGTTTCCATGTATGTCTTGATGATCGCTTTCAGAATTCTTTTCTTACGATCCGTCAATTGTTCATCCATGTTCTCAGCTCCTTTCCTATTAGTCTGTTAGCACTCATCAATGAAGAGTGCTAACATCTATACTGTTAAGATAGCACTGTCGTAATTGTTTGTCAACATCTAATTTATATTTTTTAAAAAAATCGAAAAAAATCACAGTACGGACACAAATCGGGAAAATCTACCTTTCCACTCTGTTACTTTGTGTCAAAAGTACTGTGATTATGTGAATTTCTGTTCTTAATTTATTATGAATGCATTTTTTAATATGCTTCGTTTACTTTCTCAGATTCCGCTTTTACGGATAGCTTCTACAACTTCGCGGATTTTTTCCGGTGGCAGGACGAGAGCGAAACGTACATATCCTTCACCATGCGGTCCAAAGCTTGCACCAGGAGTCACAATAACACCGGCTTTTTCCATCAGTTCCATGCAGAATGCCATACTGTCTGTACGTCCTCCCGGGATTCTTGCCCATACGAACATCGTTCCCTTGCCATTCGGAAGGTCCCATCCGATTTCACGAAGGCCATTACAGAGTGCATCTCTTCTTTCCTGATACATTCTGCACTGCTCCTGCACACTTTCCAGTGGGCCATTCAATGCTGCGATCGCTGCCTTCTGAATTGGCAGAAACATTCCAAAATCGATCTGGCTTCTCAGCTTGCGAAGTGCCGCGATCACATCTGGACGCCCAACCAGAAAACTGATTCTTGCTCCTGTCACATTGAAGGATTTCGAAAGGCTGAAAAATTCCACGCCGATTTCTTTCGCTCCTTCTGTTGCAAGGAAACTTCCGCCATGTGCTCCGTCAAAGATGATATCACTGTATGCGTTGTCATGAATGATCAAAATATCATATTTCTTCGCAAAGGCAATGATTTCTTCATATAATCCCGGTGTTGCAATGCTTCCTACCGGATTGGAGGGCAGAGAAACTACCATGTATTTTGCTTTCTTTGCAACTTCTTCCGGAATATTCTTTACATATGGAAGAAAGTCGTGTTCTGCCACCAGCGGATAATAGTATGGCACTGCGCCTGCCATCAGACTGCCTGCTGCAAATACCGGATAACATGGATCTGGAAGAAGAACAACATCTCCCTCATCGCAAAGTGCCATTCCAAGATGTCCCATACCTTCCTGACTGCCGTAAACAGTCATAACCATATCCGGTGTCAGATTCACATCAAAACGTTTCTTATAATAAGTACATACTGCTTCCAGAAGTTCTGGCAGATCACGAAGACTGTACTTCCAGTTATTGTCATCCATTGCCGCAGCAGCAAGTGCCTTCTTAATGTGTTCCGGTGTCTTAAAATCCGGAGTTCCCACACTCATATTATAAATTTTCATGCCCTGTGCTTCCAGTTCCATACGTCTGTTATTCAGGGCTGCAAAGATTTCTTCTCCAAATCTGTCTAATCTTTTGGAAAATTGCATATCGATTACCTCTTTCGTTTAGTGCTTGTTCCATTTTAGCACTCTCTCCATTACTGTACAAGAGTAAAGTAAAACTTTTTACAGACAGGGGGAATTTCTCTTTGAGCTTATAAACTTTTTCTATTCATCCATTTCATCGAGGCTTTTCTTCAATTCGATCATCTTGTCACGCAACTCTGCCGCCTGCTCAAAGTTGAGATCTGCTGCTGCTGCACGCATCTGTTTCTCCACCTGACCTATCAGCTTCGTCAGTTCTTTTCTTGTCATGGACTCCGGATCTTTCTTAAGCTTGTCTTCCGTCTCGGCGACTGCCTTGGAAACCGTGATCAGATCACGAACTGCTTTCTTGATCGTAGTCGGCGTGATTCCATGTTCTTTATTGTAAGCCTCCTGAATCGTTCTTCTTCGTTCTGTCTCCTGAATGGCTTTTCGCATGGAATCTGTCATGACATCTGCATACATGATAACATGCCCCTCACTGTTACGGGCCGCACGTCCAATCGTCTGGATCAGAGAAACTTCTGAACGCAGGAATCCTTCTTTATCCGCATCAAGAATTGCAACCAGTGTAATCTCCGGAATATCCAGTCCTTCTCGCAAAAGATTGATACCAACCAGCACATCAAAGACATCCAGACGCATATCACGAATGATTTCTGCACGTTCCAAAGTATCAATATCCGAATGCAGATAACGAACACGGATGCCGACATCTTTCATGTAATCGGTCAAATCTTCTGCCATTCGTTTTGTCAAAGTTGTGATCAAAATCTTGTGACCTTTATCGACTTCTTTATTTACTTCACTGATCAGATCATCAATCTGTCCTTCCACCGGACGAACTTCTACTTTCGGATCCAGAAGCCCAGTCGGACGAATAATCTGTTCTGCACGAAGAAGTTCATGTTCTGCTTCATACTGTCCTGGTGTCGCCGAAACAAACATAACCTGATCGAGTTTATTTTCAAATTCCGCAAAGCTCAATGGCCGGTTATCCTTCGCTGACGGCAGGCGGAAGCCATAATCTACCAGTGTCTGCTTACGGCTCTGGTCACCTGCATACATTCCTCCAACCTGTGATACAGTCTTATGAGACTCATCTATAATAAGAAGGAAGTCATCTTTAAAGTAGTCCATCAGAGTATATGGTGGCTGCCCTGGAGCAAGTCCTGTCAGATGTCTGGAGTAGTTCTCAATTCCAGAGCAGAATCCCGTCTCTTTCATCATTTCTACATCAAAATTGGTTCTCTCGGCAATTCGCTGTGCTTCGATCAACTTATCTTCACTTTTAAAATAAGAAACCTGTTCTTTCATTTCTTCAAGGATTGCGTCTGCAGCCTTCTGGATCTGGCTCTGTGGAACAACGTAATGAGATGCCGGAAAAATCGCCGCATGTTTCAGTTCATTGTGAATCTCACCGGTCAACACATCTACTTCTGTAATTCGATCAATCTCATCTCCAAAGAATTCCACACGAATTGCCCGGTCAGAATAGTTGGCCGGGAAGATTTCCAGCACATCTCCACGTACCCGGAACGTACCACGATGGAAATCCATTTCATTACGGTTATACTGAATATCGATCAGTTCTTTGATTACCTCATCCCTGTCTTTCTCCATTCCCGGACGAAGTGAGATCATCATATCAAAGAATTCTTCCGGTGCACCCAGACCATAGATACAGGATACAGAGGAAACCACAATAACATCTTTCCGCTCACAGAGAGCCGCTGTTGCAGAAAGACGGAGTTTATCGATTTCATCGTTCGTGGAAGCATCTTTTGCTATATAAGTATCCGTAGATGGAACGTATGCCTCCGGCTGGTAATAATCATAATAGGAGACAAAGTATTCCACTGCGTTCTCAGGGAAGAATTCCTTCATCTCACCGTAGAGCTGTGCTGCCAGTGTTTTATTGTGCGCAAGTACCAAAGTTGGCTTGTTTAACTGGGCGATGACGTTCGCCATGGTGAAGGTCTTACCGGAACCTGTGACACCCAGCAAAGTCTCGAACTGGTTGCCTTCTTTAAAGCCTTTGACCAGTTTTTCAATTGCCTGGGGCTGGTCGCCGGTGGGTTTGTATTCGGAATGAAGTTTGAAGATTTGTTGTGAATTCTGCACAAAAACACCTCCTGGTTTTTATATCAAAAAAGTTCGTCTAAATTGTTATGAGCCAAACAAACTGAAAGTCATATCAATATACCGCTATTTGATTATACACGCTTATAAATTATTGGTTCATCATATCCAAAAGTTCTCTTCCCATTAACTTCCATGCTTTCAGATACTTCCAGGAAATCATCGGAAAACTTTTCCCAAAGTTTAAAGGTCATTACCGGAGAAAACTGGCTTGTACTGCCTCCCTCCCAGATTCCGTCCTTTTCATGATAAAGTGCCGGAGTAAATTTTTCAGATTTTTTTAGTTTAGCGTAATCAACCTTCTTCATAGAATCATATGAAAATGTATTTTTATCTTCTCCTTTTGGAATTTCATAAGAAGAAAGTAAAATTCCCTGTTCTATTTCCGTGATAAGGAAAAGATGCGGGGATGCATGACGTTTCCCATTAATTTCATAGTAACTCTCTTCAACAACAAATATGTCTTTGAAATCTTCAGGAAGATTATTTATTTTGTCATTACAGATTGTATTTATATGTTCAGCATATGGATATGTTTTTCCTTCTTCCTGCATCTTATCAAATTGATCCTTATTATCAAAATGTCCTGTCATCATTCCTACAAAATTTTCAAGTTTCGTCATTTACTTTACCTCCCGCTATTTTCATATATATCACATTCATACAAATGTTTGTTCTGTACTTTTTCATTATCTCAGACTTCTACCTCAAATGGCAACCTGTCTATAATATCTTTCTTCATATCCACACCCGGATACACTTCGATTAATTTCAGACCTTTCGGAGTAAGGCGGAAAACACAACGTTCTGTCACATATAGAACTTTCTGACCGTTTTCAATCGCACGTTTTGCTGAGAAACTGACGCTGGAGACTTTCTCTACGAATTTGGATATCTCGCCTTCTTTGTGAATCGTCACGACGCCTTTCTCCTGGGTGACTTCAAGTCCTTTGGCGTTGAATGTCATACAGAAAACAACTGTCGGAGTTTTGGCGGTGATATTGGCAAAACCGCCAATACCCGCAAATGCTCCTGTGCCTCTGTGTGCATTGATATTTCCATATTTGTCAACTTCCAGTGCACCCATAAAACAGACATCCAGTCCACCATTGTCATACAGGTCAAACTGGTTTGCCATATCATAAACAGAAGCCGCACCGATCATAGCTCCAAATGCCTCACCCGAAACAGGAAAACCTCCAATTCCGCCGGACTCTACTGTAAGTGTGATCATATCCAGCATTCCACTTTTTCTGGCAAATCTGGCAACTGTCTCCGGTATTCCAATTCCGATATTTACGATATCGTCCACACGCAGTTCCTGCGCTGCTCTTTTTCCGATGATGTTTGCCAGAATATTGTTTTTACGCTGTTTCTGAGAAAGATCATTGATTTTCTCATTCCAGGTATGCCATTCTTTATATGGGATCTCGAAGCTTCCGGTAAGTGCCATATACGCTTCGTTACGCTCTTGCGGCTCTGCCACAACGATTGCATCGACCAGACATCCCGGAATAATGGCATTACGCGGACGAGACGGTGTAGCCACAAGACGATCCACCTGCACAATGACTTTTCCACGGTTTGCCTTGACAGCCTGACAGATGGACAGTGCATCACCGGACATAAACATATCATCAAATGTGATATTTCCCTTTCTGTCTGCAGCCGTTCCCTTGATCATGGCTATCGTGATCTTTGGCAATTTATAATAAAGGAATTCATCTCCGTCTACTTCCACATGCTTGACCAGCGAATCATCAATCGAAATACGATTGATTCCAGGTCCTTCTCTTCGTGGATCAACAAAAATATCCAGTCCAACCTTCGATAAAGCTCCCGGAAGTCCTCCCGCCTGTGCACGGATTGCATGAGAAATGCATCCAAGCGGCAGGTTATATGCCTCAAATCTATCTTCCAGTACCAGTTTCTTGGTACTCATCATCGCTCCAAAATGGCCACAGATCAGCTTGTCCACCGCACCTTCACGGATATATCCTTCCGCATTGTGTTCGTCATCCCAAACGCCGAAACCAGCGCTGGATACGATTGTCAGATGCGTCGGCGACTGCATTTTCTGGTATCTCCGATACAATGCCTCATGAAGTTCCGTCGGGTTTTCGATTCCTACAAATGAATTCACGCAGATACAGTCCCCGTCCCTGATCAGGCGAATAGCTTCATCTGCACTCATGATCTCATACATACTGTGTTCTCTCTTTCAAATTTCTCTTTTGTATACAGCTTCATAAAAGCTTCTTTCACCTGTCGAAGCCAATGTCACCTTTTATAAACTAACTACAAAAGTTTTTTGCTCAGTATAGCATATCCATAAATATATATCCATACAAAAAAATTACAGAGCATTTCTAATCCTGCTCTGTAATTTCTGTTTACTCTGTTATTTTTATTATTCTACCTCTTCCGGTTCCATGCTTAAAACATGTTCAGCATTAGCAATCACATCATACTTCTGTCTGTACTCATTGAAATATGTGTAATACTCCCAGCTGTCTGTCGGATAGATCTTGGAATCATGGATATGCGGATCCGCATCTGTATCACCGCTCTTTAAGAGTGCGGTCATTGCGCTTGCGCTGTGCGCTGCAATACGGCCAAAGCTGTTCAGGATATCGTTAAAAACGGTTCCTTCCTCAAGTCCGCATTCTCCCTTACTGAGACGTTCTACATGGTGCATTTTTAACTCATCACAAAGGTTTGTGATCACAGCCCCTAAAGGCGCAACTCTCTGAGCTGCTTCCTTGTCATCTTTCATAAATGCATTACAGGTGACATTGATCTCCTCTCGAACTGCCTCCATAACGATATTCAGTTCATCCCAGGCTGCCTGAGAAAACTGTGTATGATTATCATGCATTTCATTTGCCATATGTGCAATATAAGAAGCATGGTCACCAATTCTCTCAAAGTCATTGATCGTATGCAGATACAGAGAAACCTGTGTTGTTTGTGCTGTATTCATCTCACGTTTGGTAAGCTGAATCAGATATTCTCCCAGACGGCTCTCATACTTGTCGATCAGATCTTCTTTACGTTGAACCTTATCGTACTTATCCTGCTGATAATCATTCAGAAGATTCATGGCTCTGTTGACATTCTTGCGAAGTTTTTTGGACATGCCGTTCATCGCACGGTGACACTGAGCAATTGCAAGTGCCGGGTAATTGATCAGACGTTCTTCCAGAAGATCGAAGTCTGCCTCATCCTCCAATTCCTCTGCACTGTTTTTCACAAGCATGCACACCAGTTTTTCAAGCTTCGGAATAAATGGAAACAGAACAACAACTGTAGCTACACGGAACACGGTATTCAGTGCTGCGATCGTTACCGGAGTCATGATCATATCCATAAATCCGAAATGCACGATAGCATTTGCGGTATAGAAGATGATAGACCACAAAATCAGGCCGAATAAGTCATTCATCAGATAGATGAGTGCAGTTCTCTTACCATTCTTATTAGCTCCGATTGCAGAGATCAGAACTGGACAGGCTGCTCCAACACCGATACCAAGGACGATCGGGAATGCACTGGCAAATGTCAAGATTCCTGTTACGGAAAGTGCCTGCAGTACACCGACTGTCGCAGATGCACTCTGCAATACGGCCGTGAAAGCAATACCTACCAGAATACCTGCGATCGGATTGGAAAACATCGTCAGCATGTCAATAAAGACCGGGCTTTCTCTCAACGGTGCAACAGCACCACTCATGGTCTGCATACCCGTCATCAGAATTGCGAAACCAAGCATAATGTTTCCGATATTCTTATGTACGGATCTTTTGCAGAACATACGAAGAATAATACCAATGACTGCGACTACTGCTGAAATGGTTGCAGTAGAAAGAATACTTGCAATACCACCGGAACCCTGAATGTAGGACAGACACAGGATCCATCCTGTAATGCTGGTTCCGATGTTTGCTCCCATGATGATACCGATTGCCTGTTTCAGTTTCATCATACCGGAGTTAACAAAACCGATGACCATAACGGTAGTTGCTGAAGAAGACTGGATAACACTGGTAACACAAGTGCCAAGTGCAACTCCCTTCAGCGGAGTATTGGTCATACGGTACAGAAATGCCTCAAGCTTATTACCTGCTACAAGTTTCAGGCCATCTCCCATCAAAGACATTCCAAACAGAAATAATGCTACTCCTGAGAGCAAAGATAAGATCATTGAAAATACTGCCATTTTTTTCTCCTCTGTGGCCGTCCCGTCAGCTCAGTATTTCTTTCGGAACAGCTCCTTCTGTAAAGTATTTTTTTACATTTTCTTAACTTTGTTTTTTCTTATTTTTAACCTCATACATATTTATTATGCCATATCAATGACTCGATTACAATATTTGATTCCTTTGTATTTAAAAAAAATTATCTTTTCCACTGCGAAATGCTCTGCCTTCCCGTCTGTGAAAAAAGAGAGAGCACTGAATACTCTCTCTTTCGCTATCCTTATTTATCTGTTCTTCTTTATCTTATAAAAATACCATCTGCACCCATATAAGCACCATCCGGACAGATTTCTTCCTGCACATTTTTTCTTATTTCAGCTACCGCAGAATAATCTTCTTCCATCAGACAGTTCAATAATTTTCTGGAAATTCCAATACATATCTTTCTTTCATCCGGTTCTCTGTAATTTTCTGTAAAATATGGCACTTCCAGTGATACTTCCGCATAGAGATC
>OGFW01002721.1_pt1 | contig 10308 bp, 8 predicted proteins | sample 1570991 | NCBI WGS metagenome assembly OGFW01 (sample SAMEA2582074, study PRJEB24529) | metagenome | biome: Human gut stool | place: China | collected 2011
TGGCCCTCCTGCCACAGGAACTCGGCGGTACGCAGGAACAGGCGCGTACGCATCTCCCAGCGCACGACGTTCGCCCACTGGTTGCAGAGGATCGGAAGGTCGCGGTACGACTGGATCCAGTTTTTATAGGTGTTCCAGATGATGGTCTCCGACGTGGGACGCACGATCAGCTCCTCTTCGAGCTTAGCATCGGGGTCTACCACGACGCCCTTGCCTTCGGGATCGTTCTTCAGGCGGTAGTGCGTCACCACGGCGCACTCCTTGGCAAAGCCCTCGACATGGTGCGCCTCCTTCGAAAAGAAGGACTTGGGGATGAACAGCGGGAAATAGGCGTTCTGATGCCCCGTATCCTTGAACATCTTGTCCAGCGCATCGTGCATCTTCTCCCAGATGGCATAGCCGTAGGGTTTGATGACCATACATCCGCGTACGGCCGAGTTTTCGGCCAGCCCGGCCTTCACGACCAGGTCGTTGTACCATTGCGAGTAGTTCTCGTCCGACTTCGTGAGGTCTTTGAGTTCCTTTGCCATATATCTTTGTTTTTTATTTTGTATCAGCCTGCAAATATAATAAAAAAATAAAGGTTCGTCACACGGACGAACCTTTATATTGGCAGGCAAAGCCTCAGAAGCGGAAGCCGAGCGTCATCGAGATATAATGACGCGTCTGTTTGGTGTCGTACAGGCCGCTGTAAGTCTTCATCCCGCCGCCGTTCTGGTATTTGCTGAAGAAAAGCTCGTAGGGCGTCTGTTTCTCGGTCACGTTCTGGTAGGCCACGTCCAGCACCGTATTACGCCCGAGGTTGATCCCGAGGCCGCCCGTAATGTAGTAGCTCTCGTAGACGCTCGGCGAATTGTAATATTGCTGCCTGTCCTTGAACATCGAATCGGTATAACCGCCGCCCAGGCGCACGGCAAAGATCGGCAGGGGACGCACTTCGACGCCTGCCCGCAGGGTATTCGTACCTTTGTAATTATTCTTGAACTCAGCCTTGTACGCTTCGGGGTGGAAATCGGCGCCTTCGGGCACGTTCTTCACACGGATACCGTTGTACCACTCGCGTTCATAGTCGACCGACACGATGGCCAGGTTGCCGAACGTGTACGAAGCGCCGAACAACAACCGCGAAGGCGACACGAAATCCCAGCTGTTGCCGCCGATATCGTCCTGCCGCGGCGTAGAATCGAAATTGTACTGGTCGTCTTCCGTCTTATTGTTGATCAGGTGCGATTCGATGTCCGCGCGGTAGCTGCGGTCGAGCCAGTAGTAGGTCGGAGTGTGGAACGCCACACCCACGCGCAGGCCGGCCACGGGGCGCACGATGACACCCAGTTTGAAATCCACGCCGCTGCCGTCGATCTTCGATTCCTGATAGAGGCTCATGTAATCGAGCTGCGCATTGAGCGGGGTACCGTTCTTATCGACCGCAGGGGTCGCATGGCCGTTGGCATCGAAATAACCGTACTCTTCCTGATAGGTCATGCCCACCTTCTTGTAGACGCTGCGTATGCCGATCGTGGCTCCGACATAGACGACGTTGTTGAAATTGGCCCCCATCGAAACGGCGAATTCGTTGATCGAGCCCTGGCTCACGACATCCATCGAGTGCACCACCGAAGCGTTACGGCCGATGCAGTCGGGCACCCACTGCCCGCCTACGTCGCTGATCAGGTAGCCGTTATAGCCGAGAATGGCCGGCCAGTACCAGGGATTCCAGTTATATCCCAGATTGCCCTTGTCATCGGGGAAAATACCATCCTGCCCGAGCTGCTGCCCAAAGACATCGGCGATGGTCGGCATCAGCTGGTCGGGCTTCGAAGGGTCGTAACGCGACTCCGAGGAGAACGAATAGCGGGTATTGAAATCCGCAATACGGTTCATGCCGATACCGAGCGTAAGGCTCGTGAGCGGGCTGGCCGGACTCTCGAAAACATTGAGCGCCACACCGACGTTGGCAAAAGCGAAGCGGGTCTTGTTATTGCCCACCCACGACGGCGCGCCCTGCGTTTGGCCATGGGCGACCGACAGCAGCGGCGTGAGCGAGAACTCGTTGCGGCGGTACATGCCCAATCCGGCCGGGTTGATCGACATCGACGAAAGGTCGGCGCCCAGCGAAGTGAAAGCCCCGCCCATCCCCATCACGCGCGCCGTACCGAACGGATGCGATCGGGAAAGCGCGGCGAAATCGGTAGACATCATCAGGTCATTGTTGTACGTCAGTCCCCCGAATTCGAGGTTCTGGGCCTGCAACGGCGCTGCGGCCACACAAGCCGCAAGCAATATCATGATCTTACGTTTCATACACTATCTCTGTTTTATCGTTGACTAACGCCCGCCGTAACCGCGGCTTCCGCCCGATGAACTGCCGCCGCGCGAACCGCCGCCACCGCTGTAACCGCCTCCCGACGAACCGCCGCGCGAACCGCCGAAGCTGCTGCCGCTGTTATAACTGCTGCTGCGCGACCCGCTGTCGTAGGACGAACGCCCCGAGTTGCTGTTGTTGCGGTTGTTATTCCACGAGTTGTTGTTCCAGGAGTTATTGTTGTTATTGCGGTTACTGCCGCCGTTGTAAACCGAACTGTTGCTGTTATTGCGGCCGCCGCTCTGGTAATACGTCCTGCCGCTGCCCGAGTTGCCCCCGCGCGAAGTGGTCGTACCGGTACGGTAGCCCGAATTGTTGGTCCCGCGGTAACGGCTGCCCGAAGCGACATTCCCCGGGACATAGCGCGAGGGGCGCCCGCCGCCGTCGAGGCGGTAATTATGCGGCCTGTATGCCCAGTGATGTCCGCCGTGCCATCCGGGCCCCCAACCCGGGCCCCAGCCCGGACGCCATCCCGGCCCCCACCACGGGTCGTACCAGGGATTGTACCAGCCGTTGAAGCCGAAGCTCCAGCCCCAGCTGCCGAACGAGAACGACGGGCCCCATGCTCCCCAGTAGGGACGTGTCCAGCCGTAATACCACGGGTCTACATAAACCGATCCGCCCCATGTCCCGAACATCGAAGTGATGTACTTGGGCTCCACCCAGACCTGGTCGCCGGAAATGATGATGTTGTAGAATGCCGGGTCGTAGGCCGTAGCATAGGTGAAACTGCCGCCATAGCGGAAGTTATAGTAGCTTGACGGCATCCTGTATGTCGGCGATTCGAAGCCCCGCAGGCGCCGTGCATAGGCGCTTTCGTACGTATCGGCTACGATATCCTCGTAGGGGTTCGAACTGTATTCGTAATATTGGTTCTCCGCAGCGGCGGCCTGCGCCTCCGCGATACGCGCCTCCCATTCGGCCCGGCGGGCCTCGGCGGCGGCCTTTTCGGCTTCGGCCTTCGCCTGTTGTTTCCGGGCGATGGCGGTCTTATCGTGCAGCGAGTACAAATCGTCGTTGGCGTATCCCGACGATGCGTAATAGGCCGACGAACAGCCGGCCAACCCCGCAGCCAGGATAAGGGTTCCGATTAAAATTTTCAACTTTTTCATAGCGCACAATGTGTTTGCGTTAGTTCCTCTTACATTAGTAAACGAAAACCGTACCGAATTTAGTATCGTTTCTCATCTATATAAACGGACAGGCGGGGCCGATACTGCATTCCTCCTCCAGATACAAAGATAGGAATTATTTGGGAAAAGCACGAAAAGAGCCGGATATAGCCGCTTTTTCCCTACCGGAAGAAAAAATTTTCGCACGAAAATGCCGAGAAACAAAAAATATGTCTATATTTGCAGTCCCAAACGGAAGGTTTTTCCGTGCGGAATATACTGGAGAGATGCCGGAGTGGTCGATCGGGCCGCACTCGAAATGCGGTGTACGGGCAACTGTACCGGGGGTTCGAATCCCTCTCTCTCCGCAATAAAGGGTGTAAATCAAGTAGTTACGAGATTTGTACCCTTTTTTACACCCAAAAATCAAGATTGGTGTATTTTTTGATTTTTAAGATAAATGCTGGCGAAAAAAGAAGAATGAGTATCTTTCTCTTTTCGTCAGCATCTTTTTTAAGTGCTGCCCAAGCGAAAATAAGTTTAGTCCGTTTTAGGTATATAGCCAATGGACTAAACCAAACTTAATTATTGTCAGCCGACGGCTGGCGATAATTATAGACTCTAAAACATCGATACGGAAAGCGCAATCTCACATCATCTTAATTTTCTATATAATTTAAGGTGTGAATATGGCTTAAATTCTGTATCTTTGCCAAATAATGTCAAGACAAAAATGAGTAATATGCTGTTTACAGAGAAAATAAAAGAGTTACGCATTCAAAACCAAATGCCACAAAGGCAGATTGCTGCAGCTCTTGATATAGACACTGCAACATATTGTAAGATAGAAAAAGGTGAACGTAGAGCCAAGAAAGAACAAATTGCAATATTGTCGGAGATGTTTCATATAGAAATGAACGACCTCCTTACATTGTGGCTTGCTGACAAGGTAACTGATATGGTATCTGATGAACATATTGTTGCATCAGAAGCTCTTTCAATGGCTGCTGAAAATTTAAGAAGAATAGGTTAATATGGCAAAAGTAAAATTATACCCAGAGTTAGAAGTCCCCGAAATGCTATTAGCAGATCGGCGTTCTGTATATGGATTGAGGACTTATGTCAGCCTATTCAGTAGTGCAGGAGTTGGTTGCTATGGCTTCAAAGAAGAGGGCTTCTATTGTGTCGCTACGGTTGAGTTGTTGGAACGCAGATTGAAGATTCAGAAGTTCAATCAGAAATGCGTTTATAACAGCGGATATATTTGTGGCGATATGACTACGCAAGAAACGAAAGATAAAGTTTTTGCGGAGTTAGCAATGTGGAAACGAGGATTTAATCTAACAGATTTGGATGTGTTGATTGCGACACCTCCTTGTCAGGGTATGTCTGTTGCTAACCACAAGAAGAAAGATGAGTTAAAACGCAACTCGTTGGTTGTGGAGTCTATTAGAATGACACAACAGATTAAACCTAAGTTCTTTATATTTGAGAATGTTAGGGCTTTCCTAACATCTGTATGCACCGATGTTGATGGTCAAGATAAATCAATTAGAGAAGCTATTGAGGCGAACTTGGCTGGAACATACAATATCCTTTATCAAGTAGTAAATTTCAAAGATTATGGTAATCCATCAAGTCGAACAAGAACATTAGTTATTGGTGTTCGCAAGGATTTGAAAGAGGTTACTCCATATGATATTTTCCCAGACAAGCAGCCTGAGAGAACATTAAGACAAATTATTGGCCATTTGCCATCGTTAAAGAAGATGGGTGAAATTTCCGAAAGTGATATTTATCATAATTTCCGAAAGTATTCGCCTCGTATGGAATCGTGGATTGCGGATATTAAGGAGGGACAATCTGCATTTGACAATACCGATATTACAAAGATACCACATAGTGTAAAGAATGGTGTTGTCGTGTACAACGCCCGTAAGAATGGTGACAAATACACTCGTCAGTATTGGGATAAGGTAGCTCCTTGTATTCATACTCGTAACGATATTATGGCAAGCCAAAACACTGTTCATCCTGTAGATAACAGAGTGTTCAGCATTAGAGAGGTTATGCTTATGATGTCGGTTCCTTCATCTTTTAATTGGAGCGACATTCCTTTTGATGAGTTAAACAAAATGTCATTGAAAGAGAAAGAAGCATTCTTGAAGAAAGAGGAAATGAATATACGCCAAAACTTGGGCGAGGCTGTGCCTACTATTATATTCAAACAGATTGCGGCTAAGGTTCGTAAAATACTATGCAAACCAACTTTGTCTGAACAAGATATAAAGGTGTTGATTGACAAAAAGAAATTGGCTACACATTCTTGTTTGGTTGAATATATTAGAAGCAATAGCCATTACGGCTTTGCTGAATTGTCTAAAATTGCAGAGTTGGCAAATGCTCAAAGGGAAGACAATGCGGCTTATTATACAAGGCAGGATATATGCTACACCATTGTCAAAAGTTTACCTGATGCAAAGAACTATACGGAGCTAAACATATTAGAGCCATCAATTGGTGTGGGTAATTTCTTGCCAGCACTTATCTTGAAGTATGCGGGTGTACAGTCTGTCAATATTGATGTAGTAGATATTGATGCAAACAGCATAGAGATTTTAAGAGAATTGGTTGCAAAGATTGATGTGCCAGATAACATCCACATTAATTATATAAATGCCGATTTCTTGTTGCACAACTTCGACAAGAAGTATGACATTGTCGTCGGAAATCCTCCATACAAGAAGCTAACCAAAGAGAAACAGTTGTTGGCTAAATACAAGATTGGTGCATCCAACAAGGAAACCAATAATATCTTCTCATTCTTCATTGAGAAAGCAATGAGAATTGGAAATATTGTATCATTGATTGTCCCCAAGAGCCTAATAAACGCTCCTGAGTTTGATGCAACACGTACACTTATGAAAGAGAAAAATATTTCTCGCATAATTGACTTTGGCGAAAAAGGATTCAAGGGGGTAAAGATCGAAACTATCTGTTTTATTCTTGACACCCACAAGAAGCCTCAGAATACATTTGTGGAGTCATATATTACTGATGAGGTTAAGTGTCATCAGCAAACATACCTGACAGACGATAGATTCCCTTATTGGATAATTTATCGCAATGAGGCGTTTGATGAAGTTGCAGACAAAATGGAGTTTAATGTATTCAAAGCATATAGGGATAGAGTTATTACCAAAGCTATTACTAAAAATAACGGCAAAATTCGAGTTTTAAAATCTCGTAATATTGGCAATAATGAGATTGTCAATATTCCTGATTATGACTGTTACATTGATAGCATTGAGGGATTGGATGTTGCAAAATATCTGAATCAGGCAAACTGTGTATTGCTACCTAATTTAACATACAATCCTCGTGCCTGCTTCTTGCCAAAAGGTTGTATTGCTGACGGTTCTGTCGCCATCCTTACTTTGGCAAAAGATGATGACATCGTAACAAATGAAGATTTGGCATTTTACGCTACTGACAGTTTTACAAAATTTTATGCGATTGCCCGTAATTTAGGTACACGCTCACTTAACATTGACAATAACTCTGTTTTCTTCTTTGGAAAACTCAAACAGCAAAGGATATGAGAAATGTAATCAACGAATACCTTAGCCAATTCGATTTAGATATACGCAAATCGCATGATGCAAGATTTGTGGATCAGAAGTGTACTCCCGATATTGTATGCTTTATGGCAGATTGTGTTATGAATATGGTGGCAACAAAGCCTGTATTTGTAATAAACGATGTTTGGGAAACACAGTATTTCATTCAGAATACAAGAGTAATATTCAATAAGCCGTGGGCTAATGACAAGAAAGCATACAATGAATACAATAAGGTACTTTCTCAGCCCCTAAAGCTTCTTGCATATGCTCATATCCTTAATGTAGAAATGGTAGATGGTGCATTAACTTTCTCCGTCGCTAATGAAGACCTATTGGATTACATTTCACGTAAAGATAGGAACGCATATAACTTCTTATACTGCTACTTTATAAAAGTAATGTCGGATAGTGGTTTCATGAAGTATTTTGAAGAGTATGCAAAAGATAGCGTTGATAATCCTGTTGCTGCAAGAGACGAGATATATGAAAGATATTACCGCTTAATCAACGGCAACACCCCATCGCATTCACGATTGGATATTAGGCGAATGTTCCACAAAGTATTCAATGTGTATGCAGCAGAACATCATCTGCATGGAAGTAATGGAAAGATTACCTACTATTCAGATTTGATGTACAACAAGAAAAATTGGCGAGATATGGATAAGGATAAAACCGTAACTCGTCAAGAGGCAATGACTCCTGATAAGATTGAAAAACAAGAGGTTATCAACACTTATTATGTTCAGAAAGCAATTGCATTGATAAGAAAGATTCATGCGGTAAGTGAGGTTAATGATAGTTGGGGTAATGGTGAAGCAACCCAGGTACACCACATATTCCCAAAATCTCAGTTTCCACAGATTGCGCACTATGTTGAAAATCTAATTTTGCTTACAGCGACACAGCATAATACAAAGGCTCATCCTAACAATAAGACTCAACAAGTCAATAAGGATTATCAGTTGGTTTGCCTATTGGCTAAAGCTGATACTATTGAAAACTCTTTATTACGATATGGAGATAAGTATTATAGGAAAGAGTCATTTGTGTATGTAATCAATACAGGATTGACAGCAGATTTCAGTATCAGGTTATCATTCAATGATATAAAAACAAAATTAATTAAACTTTATAACGCAGTATAATATGTATCAACAAAGTTTTGGACGTAATGGTCAAGTTCAGTTTGCGAACGAACATGAGTTTTATAAATTTTTAGGTTATTTGGCAAAATCAGACGGAAGCACCTCATTAGTGTGGGAACATAACGAGAACCAAGGAGCATGGGGAAGCGAGGGACGTATTCAAATCCATACACATAATATGCCCAATCTGTGGAATGTTGTACTAACAGCTGGAAATGGGGGCAATGTGATAAGTCGAATAAACTGTAATGAGTTTGTAGAAAACATATGTACTCAACATGGTTTTGTATATGGAGGAATACAAAATCGAGCACAAATACAAGCGACTATACCTCAGCAGTATATTGATGATTTTAATGATGGTTTGAATTTGTAATGTAATTATACAATGGCCCAAAAAGAAACCAAAGAAAAATCATATAACATAAAAGTTCCAGTATATACAACAACTATGCTGGATCAAACTGTTGGCCTATTTAAAAATGAGACTGCGTCGTAATAATTCAATTACGACACAGCTTCTTGTTGTTTAGAGTTTCATCCCTCTGCTCTTCTTTTGTTGAATAGGCTGCCGGATTGATTGTAGCAGTTTATCGTACTGCTCGCTGAACCATTGGCTGAGTGGTATTCGATTTGCGGTTAAGGTAAGCCGCTTGTCGTTATTTCGCAGAATCTGTAAAGGAGTATTATCCGTAGCAAACCATCGGTTATGCTCAGATGAGAATAGTCGCCCTGTAAAGTTTAGTACCTTACCCTTAATCAGTTCAGCAAACTCAATAGCCGAAAGCCCTATTTGCTTGGCGAGGCGTTCCAGTCTGAGAAGATCGGCAAAATCAGGATACCAACGATGAGCAGTATTGATCATCGAATTTAGGATTTTGATCTCATTTTTATGTTCTGCCTCCCTCACCTCAAGAGCCTTACGATATTCCATATCTTTGTTCATCATAGCCCTGCTATGTTCCATTTGTATTTGCTTGATGTTAGATTGCAGTTGCTCAATGGTCTCGTCTCTGATTGCTATCTCATCCCGTAAATCCTCATTCTTGCGTTCTAATGATTTCATCTTTCCGCTGCCGAAAAGAGAACCGACACCGCTTGCTATGGCGGTGGCTGCATTGGTGGCTGTTTTCTTTAGCTTGTCAGTGCGTATTTCTGATTTCACCTGTTTCAGCTCCTGCTCAGCAAGATTTATCAGTTCTTCTTTGTGCCGTTTTGCGGCATCCATGCGTTGCAGTTCAGCTTTCTGTTTCTCAATGATGAAATCGTTCCGTTCCAAATGCTCCTTGCCTGTAACAGCTTTTGACTGTCCACGCTCCATCAGGAGAATGTCGGATGCCAAACTCTGCATTTCTGTCATATCCTCGTCATTGAGCTTTCGGCTCTTGCCTGTATCGTGGTTCATCCAGTCGAAAACGATATGGGCATGATAATTCGGCTTGAACCACTTTTTACCGACTGGGAAACTCTCCCTATCCCCGGATTCTGGTTGTCCGCTAAGCCAGTGTCCCTCGTCCTTGTGTAGGAAGATTTGCAGCGGTGTGATTCCCCAGCGTCTTTGGCATTCCTCACCAAACTTTCGTACATCTGCCAGTGTTGTATCTGGTCTGATGAGTAATACTCCCTCACGGATTGGTGAGCATCCAGCTACTTTTATAATCTTCCCATTCTTTCCCTTGCGCTCACGTTCCTTCTCCTGCATCGCACGGCCTGTCTTTTCCTTAACCATTCGCTTGATATAGTCATAGTGCGCTTGCAGGTCGGGACTGCCGAAGCTGGGGTTTATCCACTGCTCGTTACCGGCAGTAAGTTCGGGTACTATGTAGATTTGAGACTTGCCGATATTGCGCATGTACTCTGCTGTTCTTCGGTTATGGGCCCCGCTTGATGTGACTCTGCAGGGCTTGATGTGTATGCTTGATTTTGTTGCCATATTCTTAAATTTTGATTCGGATTGTTGATAAAATATTCTGTTGTCCGCTCATAACCGCACAGGGTTCTTAGGGGTGTAACCCATAAGCGGAGATTGCAAAGAGAGGGTCACTCTTTGCTCGGGGTTCTCA
>OGFW01002734.1_pt1 | contig 10273 bp, 8 predicted proteins | sample 1570991 | NCBI WGS metagenome assembly OGFW01 (sample SAMEA2582074, study PRJEB24529) | metagenome | biome: Human gut stool | place: China | collected 2011
AATTGCAGATGAACCGACTAATTCTTTGGAGTCCATTACCGCATTGCAAATTTTCCGTTTGCTTTCAAGTATGAACCAAAACCAAGGTACAACAATTTTATTAGCCAGTAACGATCTTAAAAGTATCAGCGAATGGTGTGATAGTATTTCCGTCCTTTATTGTGGGCAAAATACAGAGTCTGGGCCAACCGACCAGATATTAGAAATGCCTCATCACCCTTATACGCAAGCATTGCTCTACTCTGTGCCGGATTTTAGTCGTCCTTTAAGTTTTAAAAGCAAATTAGGAACACTGGAAGGCACCGTACCAATTTTGGAACAAATGCCTATTGGTTGTCGTTTAGGACCTCGATGCCCTTTTGCGCAACGTGAATGTATTCAAAAACCAAGCCGCTATCGCATTAAACAACATGAGTTCTCCTGCCATCATCCGATAAATCTTCGAGAACGTCAGTTTAAAGATAAAGTGGCCGCTTCACCGCTTACGCTCAACACTGAATCAAAAGGAAACGAATAATGCCATTATTACAAGTGGAAAATCTCAGTAAAACCTTTGATGAACCAGCCAAACTTTTTGGCTCAGAGCAATTTTATGCGGTAAAAGACGTCAGCTTTACGCTTAACCGTAAAGAAACGCTTGCGATTATCGGTAAAAATGGTTCAGGTAAATCAACATTAGTGAAAATGATTGCGGGAATTACCTCTCCTACATCAGGGAAAATCTTATTTAATGGTTTACCATTACAATTTGAAGATTTTCACTATCGTGCACAGCATATTCGAATGGTTTTCCAAGATGCGAATTCAGCGTTTAACCCTCGCTTAAACATTGGGCAAGCCTTAGATGCACCACTGCGATTAATTACCGATTGGGATGAAGAGACTCGTAACGAAAAGATCTTTGAAACGCTTTCTCTGGTGGGGCTTTATCCTGATTATACCAATCTTAAAATTAAACATCTTTCGGTCAGTCAAAAACAACGGATTGCCTTAGCTCGTGCACTGATCCTTCAACCTGAGATCATTATTATTGATGATGCACTGAGTGCGTTAGATGCCTCTGTGCGTATTCAATTGCTTAATCTGATTTTAGATTTACAAGAACATTTAGGGATTTCCTATATTTATGTTGGACAACATTTAGGCATTATCAAACATATTGCAGATCAAGTTTTGGTGATGGATGATGGTGAAATTATCGAATCTGGTAAACCAAGAGAGATCTTTTCTAATCCTCAAAACAATATTACTCGACTACTTGTAGAAAGCCATTTTGGTCAATTGCTTGATGAAAATGCTTGGCAAACAACCACTTCCTAATTCTCTGTAAAACAAGTTAGGCATAGACATCTCAAAAAAACGTCTTTAAAATTGACCGCTCTTTTCATTCTTTTTAACAAAATAGGAAAGCAACTATGCAAGCATTATTAAAACTCACTAACTTTGTGAGCAAAACTTTCGCACTATGGGCGATTGTTTTTGCTCTTCTCGCCTTTCTCTTCCCTGAGCAATTCAAAATTTTTGCACCCTACATTCCTTACCTTTTAGGTTTGGTGATGTTTGGCATGGGGATTACCTTAACTTTCTCAGATTTCAGTGAAGTGGCTAAACACCCTAAATCGGTATTCATTGGTGTAGCGGGTCAATTTATTATTATGCCAGCTATCGCATTTGGATTAGCAAAAGCCTTTGATTTGCCAGCTGATTTAGCGGTTGGTGTGATTCTTGTGGGTTCTTGCCCGGGTGGCACTTCATCAAACGTAATGACTTATTTAGCGAAAGGTAACACCGCACTTTCTGTTGCTTGTACCACTATCTCAACCTTACTTTCACCAGTATTAACCCCTGCTATTTTCTATGTATTAGCAAGCCAATGGTTAGATATTGATGCAGGCGCCATGTTTATGTCTGTATTAAAAATGGTGTTGTTCCCAATTTTCTTAGGTTTAGTTGTTCGTGCACTCTTCAAAAAACAAGTTGAGCAAGCAAGCCAAACTATGCCATTAGTCTCTGTTATCTCTATTGTTTTAATCTTGGCGGCCGTAGTAGCAGTAAGTAAAGATAAAATCGTAGAATCAGGTCTATTAATTTTCAGCATAGTGGTTTTACATAACTGCTTAGGCTATTTAATTGGTTACTTTGCAGCGAAATTATTTAAACTTAATACTGCAGATAGCAAAGCAGTGGCAATTGAAGTAGGTATGCAAAACTCAGGTTTAGGTGCTGCATTAGCTGCTGCTCATTTCAACCCAATTGCAGCGGTACCAAGCGCTTTATTTAGTTTCTGGCACAATGTATCGGGTCCAATTTTGGCGAACATTTTCTCTAATATCAAAAATGAAAAATAAGCGATTTGGGTAAAAAAATAAGGGCGGAAATTACATTCCGCCCTTTTTACATTTTACTGTTTTACTTAACCGAACCGCAATTTAAACAATACAAATACTGCCCTTTTGGATCATTAAATTTAGTCAAGACATTCAGTTGTTTTTTCACTTGATGCACTTCCTGTGGCAATCCTAACCAATTTGTCAGTAAGGCTTGACCTTTTTGTTTAAGCTTACGATCTAATTGAGCTAAGAAACTATTATCTTCATCAACCAACCATTGCACACTAAAGCTATCCATATATTTATCCGGATTTTGGTTTACTAGGGCTCCTGCTTTCTCAATGGCTACATCTATATCACCTAATTCATCCACCAAACCATTTTTATGTGCATCTTGCCCTAACCAAATTTGACCTTGAGCAATTTTATCCACTTTGTCTTTTGATAATTGACGGCCACGGCTTACGACCTCTAAGAAGCGGTCATAACCATTTTCGATACCAAGTTGATAGATATCTTGAGTATTTTTATTCAGAGGGCTTAAAGCTGATGTTTCCGCGAGATCTGTTGTCGCTACCCCATCGGTACTCATTCCCATTTTTTTAATCGTGTTTTCAAAGGTTGGGAATAATGTAAAGATCCCAATGGAACCCGTAATCGTATTTTTATCTGCCACAATATAATCTGCAGTAGATGAAATCCAATAACCACCAGATGCAGCCATACCGCCCATAGATACCACAACAGGCTTACCTGCTTTTTGAAGATTTTCAGTTTCCTGACGAATAATTTCTGATGCAAAAGCGCTACCGCCCGGAGAATTAACACGGAGAACAACTGCCTTCACTTTCTCATTATCGTGAGCCTGTCTTAATAATCTCGCAATGGTATCACCACCAGCAGACTCTTCATCACTTTCTCCATCAATAATTGTCCCTTCGACATTAACTACAGCAACGATATTTTTTTCATTTGGATCAACAGAGAAACGATCACCTAAATCAGATAAATAATCTTCAAAATCTAATAATTTAGTATTTCCCTCTGCATCTTGACCAAAAAATGCGGTCAATTTTTTATCTAAATCCAATCTTGTCGCAAAATGTGTCACTAACTGACGTTTTTTCACATAAGCCGTTTCATCACCCTTTAATGCTTTTAAATCACTAATATATTTTTGTGCATTCGGTAATACATCATTAGCGGTAATATGACGATTAACCATTAACGTTTGCATGTAGTTTTGCCACATCCCCCCAAGCCATTTCTGCATATTCGCTCGTGCTTCTGGTGACATATCATCACGCAAGAAAGGTTCTACCGCGGACTTATATGTCCCCACTCGGAAAATATGCGGCGTAATTTCAAGTTTTTCGAGCATGGATTTGAAGTAAAGATTTTCATAACGTAAACCTTGAATACCGACTTGTCCAATCGGATTGAGATAAATTTCATCCGCAAAACTCGCAAGAAAATATTGTGATTGTGTGTAATTGTCAGCATAAGCAATAACTGGCTTTTCTGATTCTTTAAAACTTTGAATGGCCTTTCCTACATACTCTAATGATGGAAGATCCCCCCCTTCAAAGTCATTTAAATTCAACACTAAACCACGAATTCGTTCATCATCTTTCGCAGATAAAATACTTTGCACCACATCAAAGGTTGAATATTTATAAGAGACTTTTTCATTATTTAAACGTTGGAGTTCCTTTTCCCAACTCAACATATCTTCCGTGTTATCCGCAAGATAGCCCGTTAAATTTAAATATAATGCACCTTGATCACCTGATAAGACTTGGCTTTTCTTACCATCCCCAAAAAGACCGACAAGAAAAATCAACGCTAAAACAAATAATAAAAACACAAAATTCATCACAAGATTTCGGATAAAATTGAGCACTTTACAACAAAATTTCAATACGCTTAATATGGTATTCATGCGAAATTAAACCTTTAAAAACAGAAATAAAAATTGTGCGTAGCCTATCATAAAGTTTAGTGAAAAACTATGTTATAATTAACCGCACTGAAAACTAAAAAAGGGAAAACACTATGGACGCATTAACTCTATTAACACAACGCAAATCCAATAAAAAATTAACGGCGCCCGCACCTAGCCAAATGCAATTAGAACAAATGTTTCAAGCCGCTTTACATGCACCTGATCATGGTAAGCTTGAGCCTTATCATTTCGTGGTAATTCAAGGCACAGGTTTAAGTAAATTGGAAAGCTTGCTCAAAGCAGCGGTGACTGAATTTGATTTAGGTGAGGAACGATTAAAAAAAGCAGAAAATTTTGCACGCCGTGCGCCGATGGTCATTGCGGTGATTGCTAAAATTAATCATGAAGTAAAAAAAGTACCGGGTTGGGAACAAATGCTTACTGCGGGTGCGGCAACTTATGCGATTCAACTTGCAGGCAATGCACTGGGTTTTGAAAGTTTTTGGGCAACAGGTCCTCTCGTTGAGGGGCGTGAATTACGTGAAGCATTTGGCTGTGGTAAAAATGATAAGATTGTTGCCTTATTACAAATTGGTACAGCGGCTGAAAAATTAGAAAAAGACTGTAAACCAAAAGATTTATCACGTTTCGTGAGCCATCTATAAAGAAAAAATCAAAAAAGGCGGAAATTTCCGCCTTTTCTATTGTTCTTATTCAGACTCGCCTTCTAATCCACTTCTAATTTTATTTTCAAACGCCGTATAATCCACTAAAAAAGCATCGTGACCATAATCCGATGGGAATTCATAAAATCTTAAATCCACGCCTGCTTGCTCTAAAAGCTGTTTACTTTTATGTAAATCAATGGATTTAAATAGTTGATCTGTTGTCACTGAAACCAATGTATAGCAGGCTTTAATTCTAGATAAGGCTTCTTTGACATCCGTATACCCTACACTAGGATCATACAGATCGAGAGCACGCAATAAATGCAAATAGGTGTTAGCATCAAAACGCTCTAAGAATTTTTTACCTTGATAACTCAAATAGGATTCCACTTGAAAGTGATCACCCCAAAATTGTCCTTCAGATTTAGTCGCTCGTCCAAATGCCTTGGCTAACTGTACATCTGTCCGATAGGTTAACATTCCCAACATACGAGCAATAGAAAGACCTTGATTAGGCGGTGTCCCTTCATAATAATCACCATTATTAAAATTCGGATCATTAATGACAGCCTGACGCATCACATGATTAAACCCAATAGCTTCAGCACTAAAGAAAATCGAAGAGCAAAGATTCACAATATTATCCATAAAATCCGGATAATCAATTGCCCATTGTGTAGCTTGCATACCGCCAAAAGAGCCCCCCACTATTGCTTTTAAATGTGGGATACCAAGGTGCTCAAGCAAGGCTTTTTGGACTTTGATAATATCTTGAACGATGATATTTGGGAACTTGCTACCATAAGGCTTTTCAGTAATTGGATTTATCGAACTCGGGCCCGTTGTGCCTTTACAACCACCTAATACATTTGAGCAAATAAAAAAGTATTTAGATGTATCAAAAGCTAGACCTTCGCCCATAAAGTTTTGCCACCAACCGTCTTTATTGGGTTCATCAAAATAAGGTTCTGCATCTCCCGTTAAAGCGTGACAAATCAATACAGCATTGCTTTTATCTGCATTTAAAGTGCCGTAAGTTTGATACGCGACATTAATAGGCGAAAGCTGCCCACCCAATGTTAATTGGAGGGGATTGTCTTGAAAAAGCACGACATTTTGCACAGCCATTAAAATGATAACCTTTTACGTTGATGATTTACCAATTATCAACAGCTCATTTTTTTTGTCAAGAAATTTTAGACGTTTAGACGTCTAAATATTTCCTTATCAATTTGGTAGACAAATTACACTTGAAATTATTTTGATTTTTCAGTATGTTAGCCATATGCAACTATCCAAAATGCGGTTAAAAATGACCGCACTTTCATGGCTCTCTCGCCTTCCGCTGAAAAAACTCCTCGGCTACGCTTTGGGGTTAGGTTTACTCGTCTTGATTGGTTGCTTCACCATTGATCGCGCTGTGAGTTTCTATGTACAGGATCGCGTATATGAAGACATTGAAACACTCCCACATCGCCACTATGCACTAGTACTCGGTACATCCAAATATGTCGCCAAAGGAAAAACCAATAAATATTATGACTATCGCTTAGAAGCATCAAAACGCTTAATCGACCAAGATAAAGTCGATTATTTACTGCTAAGTGGCGATAACCGCACGCTTCAATATAACGAACCACGTACCATGTTTTTGGATCTACGTAAAATGGGCGTGTCTGAAAGCGTCATGTTTAAAGATTTTGCAGGATTCCGCACCTTAGACTCTGTTGTGCGAGCAAATAAAGTTTTCCAAGTTCCTTCCTTTACGATCATCAGTCAAAAATTCCATTGTGAACGTGCTCTGCTTATTGCTAAACATTACGATATTGATGCTATTTGTTTCACCGCTAAACAGCCAGAAGTTTATTTTGGGACACGTGTCCGCGAAATGTTTGCTCGCGTGAAAGCCGTATTAGACTTAATCATCGGGGTAAAACCTTATTTTCTTGGCACGCCAGAACCGTTACCAATGCCTACTGAATAGTTAACTATTCTTTAATTTTTACCCTGTTTAATCAAAAAAGATCTAAATAAAAAGATTTTTATACGATTTTTTATCATATTTATTTGACAATTTTTACTTAAATCGCTATTTCTAATAGCCATCATAAAACACAACATCTTACTTTTTTCATTTTAGAGGATTATCTTATGTCTCATTTATCGGTAGCAAAATTTGGTGGTACATCCGTCGCGAACTATTCCGCTATGCAAGCTTGTGCCAAAATCGTCATTGCAGATCCTAATACTCGCGTTGTCGTGCTTTCTGCATCAGCTGGTGTAACAAACTTATTAGTTGCCTTAGCCAATGGTGTAGAAGCAGAAGAGCGCGCGAAATTAATTGGTGAAGTCCGCCAAATTCAAGAAAACATTTTAAATGAATTAAAAGACGACAGCCGTGTTCGTCCTGTCATTGAAAAATACTTAGAAAATATTACCGCGCTTTCTGAAGCAGCTAGCCTTGCAACATCACTTGCTTTAACTGATGAGCTCATTAGCCACGGTGAAATGATGTCAACGCAAATTTTCATTGAAGTATTAAGAGAATTACAAGCTTCTGCAACTTGGATCGATGTGCGTACTTTAGTGGCAACTAATGATAACTTTGGTAAAGCCGCACCAGATGATTCACAAACTCAAGCGAACTGCGATAATTTATTAAAACCATTAATCGACCGTGGCGAATTAGTCATCACTCAAGGCTTTATCGGTCGTGAACCAGGCGGTAAAACGACGACTTTAGGCCGTGGTGGTAGCGACTACTCTGCTGCACTTTTAGCAGAAGTATTAAACGCAAAAGATGTCTTAATTTGGACTGATGTGGCAGGTATTTATACGACCGATCCACGTATCGTACCAAATGCACAACGTATTGATACCATGAGCTTTGCTGAAGCAGCTGAAATGGCAACCTTTGGGGCGAAAGTATTACACCCTGCGACATTGCTTCCTGCCGTTCGTAGTAATATCCCTGTTTATGTGGGTTCAAGTAAAGCACCAGAAGCTGGCGGTACTTGGGTAACACGTGACCCACAACCTCGTCCAACATTCCGTGCCATTGCATTACGTCGCGATCAAACCCTATTAACACTTTCAAGTCTCAGTATGTTACATGCACAAGGCTTCCTAGCGAATGTATTCACTATCTTAGCGAAATATAAAATTTCTGTGGATACGATCACAACCTCTGAAGTAAGCATTGCATTAACCTTAGATAAAACAGGTTCTGCTTCATCTGGTGTTGAATTACTTTCACCTGAATTACTAGAAGAATTAAGCCAATATTGTACCGTGAAAGTGGATACCGGCTTATCGCTTGTCGCATTAATTGGAAATGATTTACACCTCGCTTCAGGTGTGGCAAAACGTATTTTTGACACTCTTGAAGGCTATAACATTCGCATGATTAGCTATGGCGCAAGCACTAATAACATTTGTATGCTAGCACATAGTGACAAAGCAGATGACGTGGTTCGTTCATTACACAAATCATTGTTTGAATAAAAAATTTACTGAAAGTGCGGTTTAAAATAACCGCACTTTTTTACGTTTAAAATTTGAGATTACGACCAAAAAAGAGTAAAGTAATCGTTTGTCTGATTTATAAACTTACGCAAACTTAAGGCGGAAATTATGGGAAAAAGTGTTGTTGTTCTTGGCGCTCAGTGGGGCGATGAAGGGAAAGGCAAGATCGTTGATTTATTAACAGATCGCGTTAAATATGTGGTGCGTTACCAAGGTGGTCACAACGCAGGTCACACTTTAATTATTAATGGTGAAAAAACCGTATTACGCTTAATTCCATCAGGTATTTTACGTGATAACGTGACTTGTTTAATCGGTAACGGCGTAGTGCTTTCTCCTGCTGCATTAATGCAAGAAATGGGCGAATTAGAAAGCCGTGGCGTAAAAGTACGTGAACGTTTATTAATTTCAGAAGCTTGTCCATTAATCCTACCTTATCACGTTGCCATGGATCACGCGCGTGAAGCCGCATTAGGTAAAAAAGCCATTGGTACAACCGGTCGTGGTATCGGCCCAGCTTATGAAGATAAAGTGGCTCGTCGTGGTTTACGCGTGGGCGATTTATTCAATCGCGAAGCCTTTGCTGAAAAATTAAAAAATATCCTTGAATACTATAATTTCCAATTGGTGAACTACTACAAAGTAGAACCTGTTGATTATCAAAAAACATTAGACGATGTATTCGCAGTAGCTGATATTATTACTGGCATGGTAGCAGATATCACAACTATTTTAGATACTGCTCGTAAAAATGGCGACAACATCCTATTCGAAGGTGCACAAGGCACTATGCTTGATATTGACCACGGCACCTATCCGTATGTAACCAGTTCGAACACCACTGCAGGCGGCGTAGCAACTGGTTCTGGTTTCGGTCCTCGTAACCTTGATTATGTGTTAGGTATCATCAAAGCATACTGTACACGTGTTGGTGGCGGTCCATTCACCACAGAATTATTCGATGAAACTGGTGCTGAAATTGCTCGTAAAGGTAACGAATTTGGTGCTGTAACTGGTCGTCCTCGTCGCTGTGGTTGGTTTGATGCCGTAGCCATTCGTCGTGCAATTCAACTTAACTCTATTTCTGGCTTCTGTATGACCAAATTAGACGTATTAGATGGTTTCGATGAAGTGAAAATCTGTACAGCTTACAAAATGCCAAATGGTGAAATCGTTGAATATGCACCATTAGCAGCAAAAGATTGGGAAGGCGTAGAGCCAATTTACGAAACCTTACCTGGTTGGAAAGAAAACACCTTTGGTGTGACTGATGTAAATAAACTACCGCAAACTTGCCGTGATTACATCAAACGTATCGAAGAAGTAACTGGCGTACCAGTGGCTATCCTTTCAACAGGTCCAGATCGTGTTCAAACAATGATTTTACGCGATCCATTTGCCGCCTAAAACAGCATAAAAATAAACCGCACTTTGGCACAACCAAGTGCGGTTATTTTTTAAGGAGTTTTTGATGACTGAACAAGATATTGCTGACTACCTAAAAAATCACCCTGATTTTTTTACTCATCGCCCTGAGCTACTTCAACAGCTTAGTATTCCACATAGCCATGAAGAAGGGACGATTTCGTTAGTCGAAGCACAGCTTGCTCAGCAACGAGAACAAATCAAAACGCTTACTCAACTCCTCGAAAAATTTCATCAGCTTGCTCATCAAGAAGCAGATATTTTCTTTGCTCTCTTACCTTTGCAGAAAAAACTATTTCAAACAGAAGACTTTATTGCCATCAATGAAAAGCTTGATGACTGGGCAAAAGGCTATGAATTAGAAGGTGCCAAAGTCTTAC
>OGFW01002751.1_pt1 | contig 10187 bp, 6 predicted proteins | sample 1570991 | NCBI WGS metagenome assembly OGFW01 (sample SAMEA2582074, study PRJEB24529) | metagenome | biome: Human gut stool | place: China | collected 2011
TTATGAATTATACCGAATATAATAATCAATTAAAATTACCGGATGATTTGTATAAAAAAACATTAGCGGGTGTTAAATCAGAAATTTCAAAACATAATCAAATTCAAAGAAAAAAGAAAGTTGCTTCTTTATCATTTGCTGCTTGTTTTATGATACTTGTCACCTCAATATCAACAGTTAAATATTTAAATCATAATTCTTCTGATGCTATTGAAACTACACATAATTCATCAACAAATAACAAGGGTTTTTCTACTGATAATAGGACAATAAAAATTAAAATAGAAGACACTAAATATCCGCAAAAAATTATTATTGATAATAATCGTGTTAATAAGGAGAAACCTTCGTTCACTTTGGAAGATCACTTTGAGGTTTATCGGGTGGATGTGATGTCAGAGCGGTACAAAAATATAATGCATAGGAAGTTTTGTGTGATCGATTTAGAAGTTGCAATGCACGGTACTTTCAATTGGACAAACGCTGCAAACTATAATAAGGAACATTGGGATGTAGATCATAATAGAGAAACAGCAAAAACATTTGCAGAAGAATTTGTGAAAATGAGAAGAGATGCTGAATTGTCGATGTTGTGGCTTGATTTTTGAATGGAGTATGTTCATGGATTTAAAAGAATTTTATTTTCAAAATATAAAGGAATCCGAATACCATTATCGTTTTCTGGAATCTGTTAAAAAGGTAAATTATACATATAATATTTTTTATGGTGAAGAAGAAACTCAGAATTATCAATTTGAGATTTATGATGTTGAAGAAGCAATAACGAAATTTAAAGAACTGTGTCAGCCAGATGTTGATTTTTCAGGTGAAAATAAATGTTGGTTTTATCTAATAACATATTATCTACATATGCTCGGTTATGAGATAAAAGAGTTTCCTAGAATACTAGCAAGACCCCCTGTTGATCCAACAGACTTTACATATAGAGATATTAGAAATCGAATTATTGCTCTAGGTGGAGATGATAATGGAACTGTTCGTTATGCGACTAGAAGAACCTTTGTAGCAGATCTGACATTTGAGCAAAAGTCTTGTAATATTGAAGTGAACGATTCTATAAATCAGAAATTTATTGAAATTTCTACTAGACAGGCATCTTTCAATAGTATGCATATAGATGAAAAAATTGCTGAGATTGCAAACCTTATTGAAAACCTGTTGAAACAAGATGGAAAATTTATCACACCAGAATATGAAGATGTATGTTGTGGCTTCATTGACGATACGATAGTAAAGAATTATAGAAAGAAAATGCAGTGCTTTAGACATTGCACAGATGAAGCAATAGAGGAAAGAAAGACATACTCCGAAGAACAAAAAAAATTCCTTGTTGATTATGGACTTACAATGGTAAAAGCTATTCATGAATTGGTGAAATAAAGAATAGTAACATAGGCAGCTAGTAGGAACATTTTAAAGCAGTATTTATGTGCTACAAGAACAGAAATAGAGAATCCATGTTATAAATTAATTAAAAGTGATAGCATACAGTTATGCATATTTGTTTGTAAATATACATAACTGTATTTTTTATTACGGGCAGGGCTCTTCGGGGTTCTGCCCTTTTTCTCTTTTTCCAGACCAAAAGACCACCTGCTGGAAAAGAACAAGAAAAACCAGAAAGGATGTGGTGACTTATCATTATAGGAATTGACCATGGATATTATGCCATAAAAACTCCCCATGTATGTTTTCCGACCGGACTGACCGGATACGATTACGAGCCGTATACCATGCAGAATGTCCTGCAGTACAATGGGAAATTTTATGTGTGTGGAACCGGGCGGCAGACGCTGGTGAGAAGTAAGACTTCCAATGACAATTATTATCTTTTGACAATGGCAGCCATTGCCCAGGAAATCCGCTATCGCCGGGGAGAGCGGAAAACAGATGTAGTTCTGGCAGCCGGCCTTCCACTGGCAAGTTTTGGCAGGGAGAAAAAAGGGTTCCGGGAATATCTGTTTCGGAAAGAGCAGCTTCTGCGTTTCCGGTACGAGGATGAGAGCTATGAGATCCGGATTCAGGATGTAAAACTGTTCCCACAGGGATACTCAGCCCTGGCTCTCCACCCGGAATGTGTTCGGGACGAGCCTTCTGTTCTTCTCGCAGATATCGGTGGCTGGACCGTAGACCTGATGCGGCTGGACAACAGTGTTCCAAATGCCGCTACCTGCCGCAGCCTGGAACTTGGTGTGATCCGGTGTGTGGATGAGATCACCGAGCAGGTTCGCAGAAATACCGGACTGTCTGTAACGGATATTCAGATCGAACGTGTTCTGAACGGCCAGAGCTGCAGCATGGACCCGGCCGCAAAAGAAATCATTGTCCGGCAGGGAAGGCTCTACACGGAGAAAATACTGTCTGCAATTATGGAAGCCGGGTTCGATCTGAAGGCAATTCCGTCCGTGATCATGGGCGGCGGAGCCAGCATTCTGAAACGGCACGTGACACCGCAGGACGGGCTGTGTCGGCAGATTTACCTGACAGACGTACACGCCAACGCTTCCGGCTATGAGCGGATTGTGGGGCAGATGTGCGCGAAGTAAAGAGACCCGTTTTCTCGTTCCGCCTGAACCTTGATAACCCAGATCACAAAAAGGCATGGGAGATCCTGCAAAGTGTTCCAGATGGACAGAAGAGCAGCTATCTGGTTCAGGTGATCTTAAAAGATCAGGAAAATAACCAGCTGGAGAAAAGCATCCGGCAGGCAATCCGGGAAGAACTGGCAGGTGTTTCCATTTCAGACTCCGGGAAGAGTGTTTCAAAGAAGGAAGAAATTCCGTCCCAGATGCTGGATTTTCTCTCCGGGCTTGAGGATGCATTCTGAAAAAGTCAAGTCTTTCCCGGTGATAAGATAGCCAAATTTCAGGCAGTCAAATTAGTATAAATCACGGATTTTTGAAAGGGGTGATGCCTATTGAATGTTATTGGATCTGCATCCTTTGGGAGCTTTTGAGAGCCTCATATTCGTTGGGTATTGTGAATAGCTTTCTGTCACGTTTTAGGGTATGTTGTGTGTAGAAAAAAGAAAGGAGAACGAACGCAATGGAGATGAAAAACATATGCGGAAAGATCCCGGTAGAGCTGCATGAAAAGCTAAAACTGGAAGTCGAAGAGTTAGGAATCAGCATACCAAAATACCTTGAAATGGTAATCGAAGAACACATGGCAAGAAAAGGAGAAAAAACGGACATGGCAAATTCAAGAACAGTAGCAGTACAAGTAACCGAGGATTTATTTTCCAGACTGAAAGCAGTCCTCGCCAAAAACGGCATGAAACAGAAAGACTTCCTGATCGGACTGATCGAAGCGGCACTCGAAGAAGAGGAAGCCAAATGGAAAGCAGAGTCAGAGGAAGCCGAAGAAACAGAAGGAGAACCAGCAGAATCAGAAATGGAAGAGCCTGAGACTGCGGAATCAGAACCGGATGAAGAGTCAGCAGAACCTGAAGCAGATGAAGAGCCGACAGAGCCAGAAAACGAAGAGCCAGCGGAAGCAGAACCAACAGAACTGGAAACCGAAGAAGCAGAAGAATCTGAGCCAGAGGAAGCGGAATCATAAGAATAGACATCACAAAACAGAAACCAAGAGACGGAAACGGTGCAGAGAAATCTGCACTGTTTTTTTCGCAGCGAAGGGAGGCTGATAGCCGGAACAATTCGATTTTTTGACCTGTTCAGTGGAATCGGAGGATTCCGAGAAGGACTGCACAGGGCAGGGGGCTTCACCTGTGTCGGACACTGTGAAGCAGATGCATATGCAGACCACAACTACCGGGTGCTGTTTGATACGGAAGGAGAGTGGTTCTGCAATGACGCTAGAAATATTGAAACAGAACGAATGCCGGACTTTGATCTTTTATGCGCGGGATTTCCTTGCCAGGCATTCTCCATCGCTGGACGAAGGGAAGGATTTGCCGATGCAAGAGGAACCCTTTTCTTCGAAGTTGCCAGATTGGTTGCAGACAAACGACCTGCGTATTTTCTCCTTGAAAACGTACCCGGTCTGCTTTCGCATGACAAAGGGCGGACGTTTCACACCATCCTCAGTACGCTATCTGAACTGGGGTATCATGTCGAATGGAAGGTGCTTAACAGCAAGGATTTCGGAGTCCCACAGTCAAGGAAACGGGTGTATATTGTCGGATATCTTGATGGAAGATGTGCCGGAAAAATATTACCTTTCCCAAAAGCAAATGGAACAGCTCTTATACAAGTCCATGCTGGCAAACAGGGAGAAAGAGTCTACGCAGAAGAAGGATTGAGCTGCACGTTGACCAGCGGGGCTGGTGGTATGGGCGGCAAGACCGGATTATACGAAGTCGGTATCCCAATCAAGGAAAACACCCGAAAAGGATACAAGATGGCTTATGAGGGTGACAGCATTGATCTCGGATATCCGGGCATCAACAGCCGCAGGGGAAGAGTCGGGCATGAGATCGCCCATACTCTGACGACCGGAAACCAGCAGGGGACACTGCATTTTGTAGATATTTCCCCTCCGCCGCTGGTAACAGAGGTTGCAAGATGTCTGAATACCAGACAGGATTCCAGCATCCATAACCACAGGGGCGAAAGCTCCGGGGTGCTGGTGGAAGAAACGCCAAGGGCAGTGCTGACACCAGCCAGGGAAAAAGTCCGCCAGAATGGAAGAAGAATGAAAGAACCGGAAGAGCCAATGTTCACCATTACGGCAACTGACCGTCATGGAGTGATTTACCACGGCAGAATCCGCAGGCTGACGCCAAGGGAGTGTCTGCGGCTACAGGGATACCGAGATGGTCAGATTTCCAAGATGGAAAAAGAAACATCGGATAACCAGCTTTACAAGCAGGCCGGGAACGGTGTCACCGTCAATGTCATCGAAGCAATAGGCAGAAACCTGAAAGCTGTGGATGAAGAGATCCGAAGCAGCTCACCTGTTCCAGAGGCGAAGGGTGGGTGAAGCAGATCGACTTAAAAGACCAGTATTTTGGTACAGAGATTGAGATGACAGGCATCAGCCGTTACAATGCGGCTGCCGCTGTTGGAAGAATGTTCGGAACAGAGCCATATCATATCCGTTCTTACGATTCCTGGTGTGTAAAAGATTCAGATGGAAAAACGTGGAAATTTTCAAGGGACAGCAGTATCGACTGTGAAAGGCTGGCAAATGGTACTGTAATAGATGCCGATGGAGATTATTCGACAGAAATGGTATCCCCGAAATTGGAATATTCGGAAATGGGGAAACTCCAGGAAGTGGTGCGGTGTGTCAAAAACGCAGGTGCTTTTGTCAATTCATCCTGTGGCATGCATGTCCATGTGGACGCATCCAATCATACACCAAGGAGTCTGAAAAATGCACTGACGATCATGTATTGCAAAGAGGATATTCTGTTCAAAGCCTTAAATGTACAGACGAGAAGGGAAGATGAGTACTGCCAGAAAGTCCGTCCTATGGTATTGGAGAAGATCCGCAGGATGCCCAACAGCACCATTACAATGGAAAAATTCAAAAGGGCATGGTATGAGGGAAATGACGGAAGCTCCGAGCATTACAACTGGACAAGGTATTATGCATTAAACCTACACGCTGTTTTTTCCAAGGGAACACTGGAATGGCGCTGTTTTGAAAGCACCCTCCATGCAGGAAAAGTCCGGTCGAATATCACACTGGCACTTGCCATATCCGCACAGGCGATCAACCAATCTTGTACCCATGCAAAAAAGACGGAGAGCGGGGATAACCCGGCATTTACGTTCCGCACCTTTCTGCTCCGCCTCGGATTGATCGGGGACGAATACAAAAATGTGCGGAAGCATCTGCTTGCCAATCTGGACGGGGATAAGGCATGGCGGTATGACAAAAGTACCTATGCCTGTCTGCAGAATCCAAGACGGACAGATGATGCGAGATAACAGAATAATGAGAACAGACAGGCCGGGTGGAAACATCCGGCTGTTCTTATGCAAAATGAAGAAAAAGAAGAAAGAGGTAGAAAACATGAAAAGTAAATATCGATTCAGGCGAATCCTTTCAGGGGTGATGGCGGCAGTCACCATCTTATCCACGGTCATTTCACCGCTGACGGTGTATGCTTCGGAAGCGCCGAAAGCGGCGGAACCGCCAGCGTATGAATCCGTAAAGGATCAGCTGGATGAAAATGAAGTGGTAAAAGCCACCGATCTGGAGCTGGAAGTCGGACAGGACTTTGATGTTTCCACGGATTTTACAGATTTGGAAATCAAGGACGAAAGCAAAGTCAAAGTGACATTCCAGAAAGCAGAGAATGACGCCGGGGAGAACTTCAGCACCAGCCATGCAGACACTTACCATGCCGTTTATTATGTGGAGCCAGTCAACCAGAACCACCCGGTTTATCAGATTGGGAGAAACCTGATCGTAAAAGAGCCTGTGACAGCAGCTCAGAGTGAACCGCAGACAGAACAGGCAATTACCGAAGAGGATACAGGTTCTGATGATGAGGAAGCTGCCTCGCAGGAAGAAACTGAGACAGTGCCTGTAGAGACAGAAATTGTTGAGCCGGAGACAGCTGAATCTGAAACAGAAGAACCGGAAGAAACAGAACCCGAATTTCAGGACGGACTTTCCGAATCCGAGTTTGATGCTGCATTAGAGGAATCCGAAACGGAAAATACAACCGATGAAGAATCCGGGCTGACACTCAGCGATGTTCTGGAGCAGGCAGGGGAACAGGATATTGACCTGATGGCAATGGAAGATGGGGAAACCGTTTCATTCACCGCAGTCAATACCAGTACAAGAGCAACACAGGACGTAGATGTGACAAGAGGGGCTGCATACTATTATGCAGACTACGGTCTGGGTTCCTATGTAACTTATAAATATACCGTAGAATTTGGAAACGTGTCTGCAATTGCCTACTGTGTGCAGCCGTCCAAGGCAGGACCTGGGGATGGTGTCTATAAGATCACCAAACTGGGTGACAGCAAAGCACTGGCAAAAGTATGCTACTACGGCACAAAAGCATCCGGCGAAAATGGATTTTTCTCAGAGAAACATCCTGATTTTTCCGCTGGAAAACAGTTTATCATTGTCCATCTGGCTGCGTCTTATGCCAATAACAGTAGTGACGCTTTTTCCGGTACGAATGCAACCGGACAGGCTCTGGCAATGGAACTCTACAATTATTGCATGAGCCAGCCGGAGATACCGGAAGTGGACATGAGTTTCTCCAATGCAAATGTTACCGCATATATCAGCGGCAACAGCCAGAGAACAGAAGAGATCACCTTCAAGGCATCCGAACTGCAGACCATCACCATGAAGCTGCCGTCCGGTGTCAAACTGCATAATGTGACAACGGGAAAAACAAGCAGTGCAGGTGCATCCGTGGAGATCTGCGGCGGTACCAAATTCTACTTATCTGCACCGCTGACACAGGCAGTGGATGTCAAAGGGGAATGGTCTGTCACCATGAAGGGAAGCATCATCAAAGATTATTCCGCTTATAAGATCACAACCGGAAGCGAGACACAGGACCTTGCCCTGGTATTTGGCGAGGGTGTGACCGATGAGAAATATGTAGATTTTAAAGTATCATGGGTAAAACAGGCAACTCTGGAGATCGTAAAGAAAGACCGTAAGAGCAACAAAGCCATCGCAGGTGCAGTTTATGGCGTTTACAGTGACAAGGATGGAAAGAACCTGATCACAAAGATGCCGGCCACAGATGCCAACGGAGCTTCCAGCGTTACGATCACCAAAACACAGGATACCGTATACCTGAAAGAAATCTCCGTACCAAACGGATATCTGCTGGATACCAAAGCCTACGATGTGAAACTGGTCATCGGGGATACCGTAAAACAGACCGTTACCGATGCAGAGCAGATGGCAAGCCTGACCGTTTACAAATTAGGCGAAGTCCTGACCGGAGCAAAGGTGACCGATGATGGTGTTTCCTTTGTTTATACAGAGCAGAAACAAAAAGGCGCGGTTTACAACGTTTATGCTGCAGAGGACATTGTATCCGCAGACGGAACAATCATCTACAAAAAAGATGCACTGGTTAAAGCCGGACTCACCACCGGGGATGACGGAAGTGCCACACTGGACAAGCTATATCTGGGGAAATATGTGGTAAAAGAAATGCAGGCACCACAAAATCTGGTATGCACTGGTGAAAGCCAGGAGATCACCCTTTCCTATGCCGGAAGTAATGTGGAAAAGGTCATGGGAAGCGTGACATTCAAAAATGACCGCCAGAAAGCAAGCGTGAGTGTATACAAACAGGATAAAGAAACCAGGAAATATCTTCCGGGCGGCACTTATGGTCTGTATGCCGGAAATGACATCAAAGCAGCGGACGGAACCATTGTGGTCAAGAAAGATACTCTTATTGAGAAAGCAGTGACCGGAACAGACGGAAAAGCCGTATATCAGGCAGACCTGCCGATCGCCAACAGCTACTACATGAAAGAATTGGCTGCACCGGCCGGATATACCAGAAACAGTGAGGATGTGTACTCCTTTACCTTCCAGTACACCACAGACCAAGAGGCAACGGTTTCTTTCAGCCATACATTCCAGAATGAGCGGATCAATGCGAAAATCAAACTGGTAAAAGAGGATTCCGAAACCGGAAAGACCGCACAGGGAGATGCAACCCTTGAGGGTGCTGTTTACGGACTGTATGCACGTGAAGATATCGTACATCCAGATGGACAGACGGGTGTCATTTACCCGGCAGGAACGCAGATTGCAACCCTGACTACGGATGCCGAGGGAAATGCAGAAGTCGCAGACCTCTATCTCGGAAAGTATTACGTTAAAGAACTGACACCGCCTGTTGGATATCTGGCAGACCCGGAAGAACATGATCTGGAGTGCAATGATGAGGGAGATCTGGTTCAGACGGTAGAACGTACCGCAACTTCTCTGGAAGATGTGATCAAACAGCCGTTCCAGGTCATTAAAGCAGCCAACAATGGTAAGACCGATGCCGATCTGTTAAAAGGTGTGGGATTCCGTGCATATCTGGAGAGCAGCCTGAAGAAAAATAAGGACGGCTCTTATGATTTTGCATCTGCTACCCCGGTCGTGCTGACCGCAGACGGACAGACAGAAATGTTCACAGATGAGCGCGGATATGCATGCTCCATTCCGCTCCCATACGGTACCTACATTGTAAGGGAGACCACCACACCGCACAACTTCACGCCAGTCGATGATTTTAAGGTTGTGATCTCAGAGAATCATCCGGATCAGCCGCAGGTATGGCGTGTGCTTCTGGATAAAGAGTTTGAAGCAAAATTAAAGATCATCAAAAAAGACGATGAGACAAAGAAATCTGTCCTGGTTCCTAATACTGAGTTTAAGGTATACGATCTGGACAACCAGAAATACGTGGAACAGGTAACTACCTACCCATCCACTACGGTACATAAATCTTATTTTACTGATGAAAATGGATACCTGATCCTGCCGCAGAATCTTGCTTGTGGAAATTACCGCATCGAAGAAGTGACTGCACCGGATGGATACACCCACAGCACCAATACCGTGGAAATCAAGGTAGACAGCGATACCGCATACCAGGAAGACCCGGTCAGCGGTGACCTGATCATCGAGGTGAATTTTGAGAACCACCCGGCAAAAGGCAGACTGACTATCCGCAAGGAAGGAGAAGTAGTCAAAGGTTTTGACAAGGATTTCACTTATGAGGAAGCCAGCCTTGCAGGAGCTGTGTTTGAGGTTTATGCCGCAGAAGATATTTATACCGCAGACCATCAGAAAGATGAGAACGGCAACCGTTATCTGGAATATGCCAAAGACACACTGGTGGCAACGGTGACAACCGATGAAATCGGAAGTGCCGTAGTAGAGAACCTTCCGCTTGGCAAATACCGTGTAGAAGAGAAAAAAGCACCGGAGGGCTACACCTGGAATGCCAAAGGCGAAGAAGTAACTTTCATCTATGCCGGACAGGATACCCCGGTTGTAGACGAAGAAGTGACATTTACCAATGAACGCCAGAAGGTAAGCATCACCGTGGAAAAACAGGATGCAGAAACCGGAAGCGTGGTAGCTGGAGCCGTCTTTGGTCTTTATAATAAGAATGAGATCAAATCCGGTGACAATGTAATCGTGAAAGCGGACACCTTATTACAGGAGATTACAAGCGATGAAAAGGGACAGGC
>OGFW01002800.1_pt1 | contig 10005 bp, 8 predicted proteins | sample 1570991 | NCBI WGS metagenome assembly OGFW01 (sample SAMEA2582074, study PRJEB24529) | metagenome | biome: Human gut stool | place: China | collected 2011
TTTTGTCGGGTGAATCGGCGGCAAAATGAATCGGGTGTGTTGCGGGGCGGTAAATTCTTTTGCGGACTTTCCCTCACTGAAGTGGTGGGTCTCACGGTGATAACCAACCACTTTTGTCAGCAGGATTTGGAATAAAGGGTACCATGGAAGCATGGGTGCGTCAAGATAGTTTTGCAAAATTTATGCGATAAAGTGGTAGAAGTAGGACTTTCCGTGAATTCAGCAAATCAATTGCCGACCTTCAAAATCACATGAGCCTTTCCCACAGCGCATTCAATGCGGCAGCAGTATCCGCATCCATGCCCTCGTTCAGGCGACGGGCGGCGTACCAGAGGGTAGAGCTTTCGCTCTGCACATTGGCAAGGGCGGTGTCTTGCAGCGGCAGAGCAAAATCTGCCACCGACAGAACATCTCCGTCCTCCGGGTCGGTGCCGTCCAGCGTCTGGAAGCAGCCATACCGCTGCTCCATGGCGGTTGGGTCGTCCACGATAAACAGGGTGCTCTCACACAGATAAAAATCAGAGTTCAGCTTGTCCTCGCTGGACTGCATCAGCCGCTGCAGGGCGGCATCCTGCGTTTCAAAGTCCAGTGCCAGCCAGATGCCCTTTACCGTGACCTTCACCTTGCCATCGCCGTTCACGTCCCCGACAAGGGCTTCCAGCTGGGTCTCCAGCTGGCTGAGGAAAGCAGTGTCCGGGTCGGTGCGGCTCACCACTGCCACGGTGTAGTCCGGCTGCACCTCGGTGACCCGGTTCCAGACAAAATACCCCACCGCTAGCACGGCAGCAGCGATCAGCACCACATAATACCAGTGGTAGTGCCACCAGTTGGCACGCTGCTGCGCCGGGGTCAGGGGAGGGGGCGTTTCTTGGATCAGGTCTTCGGGTTTGATATCCCGTTCGTAGCGGTAGGATGCCATGGCTGTGTCCTCTTTTCGTCTGCTTTTCTGCATCTATCATAACACAAATTCCCGGGCAGCGGCAGACTGCCCGGGAATTTTTCATGCTTTATTTACACCCGTGTACGCAGGCACTTGAGGTCTGTGCCGGTTACGGTGTAGGCCCCGGTGCCAGCGGGCAGGAACAGGCTCTGCCCCTTGCGGATGGGCAGGCTTTCGCCGGTGGCGGTCTCGGTCAGGGTGCCCTTGCCTTCCAGCACCAGCAGAGAGGTGAAGGAGGTCTCGTCGCAGACATCCTCAAAGCCACCCTCTACGGCATCCACCGTGAAGTAATCGCACTGTGCCAGATGGCCGTGGAAATCCTGCGCTTTCGGCGGCTCCCGGAGGGTAACATCCAGCGCCTGCGGGATGTGCAGCTGCCGGGGCTTGCCATCTGCGCCCAGACGGCCGTAATCATAAATGCGGTAGGTGACGTTGGAGTTCTGCTGGATCTCTGCCACCACGATGCCCTTGCGGATGGCGTGCAGCGTGCCGGAGGGGATGAAGAAGCAGTCCCCCTTGTGCACCGGCACAGCGTTCAGCACGTCGGTCAGGGTGTTATCCTGAATGCGGCGTTCAAACTCCTCCTTGCTGATCTCATGGGTGAAGCCGTAGTAGAGGGAGGCACCCGGCTCTGCTTCCAGCACATACCACATCTCGGTCTTGCCGTACTGGTGCTCGTGCTCCAAAGCGTATTCATTGGAGGGGTGCACCTGAATGGACAGGTCTTTTTTGGCATCAATGAGTTTGGCAAGTACGGGGAACTCACTGAACTTTTCGCAGTGGGTGCCAAGACAGCCGGGATGCGTGTTGATGTACTGCTGGAAGGTGGAGCCGTCCGGCAGGTAGCTGGGGCCGTCCGGGTGGCAGGAGAGCATCCATGCCTCGCTCAGGGGGTGTAATTCGCTCTGGATGCCGTACTCTGTGCGCAGTTTTTCGCCGCCCCAGAGGTAGTCCTTGCAACTGGGAATAAGTTGAAATGCTTTCATTTTACATACCTCAAACATGCCTAAAATTGCATACAAAATGACGATTTTTCCGAAAAAAGGGTACAAAAAAGCTGCCTCGTCCATTTTTCGGCAGGAACGAGGCAGCCAGTTTGCAGGGGATTATGCTTTCAACAGAGCAGCGGCAGCTTTGCCAAGGGTGTCGTTGATGGCATCGGCTGCTTCTTCGGTGGGGGCAACGGCAGAGAGATACACCTTGATCTTCGGCTCAGTGCCGGAGGGGCGCACCATCAGCTTGGCACCGCCCGTCAGACGGAACTCCAGCACATTTGCCTTGGGCAGTCCGGTGCCGGCGGTGTTGTAGTCCACCACACTTTCCACGGTCATGCCGCCGATGGCGGTGGGCGGGGTCTGCCGCAGCTGCTTCATGATGGCGTCCATGGTGTGCATTCCGCTTTCGCCCTCAAAGGCGAAGCTGTGCAGGGCATTGCGGTAGCAGCCGAACTCGGCGTATAGCTTGTTGATGGCATCCAGCAGGGTCATGCCCTGCTTTGCGTACCATGCAGCGGCTTCGCACACCAGCAGGGTGGCGTTGACGGCGTCCTTGTCCCGGACGTGGGCACCGGACAGGTAGCCGTAGCTCTCCTCAAAGCCGAAGATGAAGCGATCGACCTCACCGGCAGCCATGTATATTTCCGTTCCTGCCTCCTCCGTTCCAACGGAGAAGACGATGACAATTTCATCAATACCGTATGGAACGGACAACCGTTTTTCAAAGCCACCGGCGAAGAACATTACTACTACGATTATCGAATCGGGTCGGATAAATCCGATGCTATCGGGAAAGGAAACCCCGATTTCGCGATCTTCCCATTGGATAAAGATATGTATGGGAACCTTCGTTCCACGAGTGTAGATATCGGAGCTTATCAATACATACCACAAGAAATTCCCGAAGAATAGAGAATGCACATAACATTCAAAAATGCGCAAATAGCACCCTTTTTGGTCTTCCTCCTCTCTTAATAAAAGTTACAAAGTTCAATTACTCACCCTATTTGTATAACAAATTTCTTTTTTCTCTCTCATTTTTCTATTTTTGTAAGAGATATTAAAACCTCTTTCTAAATATTTGCAATCATGAGCGAAGAGATACGACAAATAGCGGAACGGCTCGTTGGCCTTAGAGATGCCCTAGACCTTCGACCCGAAGATATTGCATCAACCTGCAACATCGATTTGGAAACCTATTTAGGTTACGAGTCGGGCGAAAAAGACATTCCGGTCAGTTTCCTGCACCAGATAGCCAAGCACTACGGCGTAGAATTACCGGCATTGATGTTCGGATACGAACCCCGAATGAACTCTTATTTCCTTACCCGAAAAGACAAAGGTGTCGCCGTAGAGCGTACAAAAGCCTATAAATATCAATCGTTGGCCGCCGGATTCGCCAACCGCAAAGCCGATCCTTTCATGGTCACGGTCGAGCCATCGGCTCCCGAAGCGCCATTCACGCTCAACACCCACCCCGGACAAGAATTTAACCTTGTTCTCGAAGGGAGCATGCATCTACGTATCGGAGAAAAAGAATTAGTGCTGAACGAAGGCGACAGTATTATATTCGACTCTACCCGTCCGCACGGTATGAAAGCGATAGACCGACAAGTCAAATTTCTGGCGATCATATTTTAAATGATCTTTCCGTAACAATAGGTATTTCACAAACATCAAGTAAAAAGAGGGAATATTCCCACATAGTCATTATGTTAGAACGCTTTTTAGATAAAACGTCTTTCTCTTCACAGGAAGACTTCATGAAAAATTTTAAGGTAAAAGTTCCCGATTGTTTTAATTTCGGATACGATGTTGTAGATGAATGGGCACGTATAGCTCCCGAAAAAAAAGCTCTGCTTTGGACCAACGATCAAGGAAAAAGAATAGATTTTACATTTGCCGATATTAAACGAGAAAGCGACAAAACTGCATCTTACTTCCAATCATTAGGAATAGGGCACGGCGATATGGTCATGCTCATTTTGAAACGAAGATACGAATTTTGGTTTTCTATTATCGCTCTTCACAAACTGGGAGCCGTATGTATTCCCGCCACTCACCTGCTGACCGAGAAAGACATAGTGTACCGATGCAATGCCGCCGACATAAAAATGATTGTATCCTGCGGCGACGGGATTGTAGTCGAGCACATCAACCGAGCCCGACCGTCCTCGCCTTCATTACAACGTTGTATCTCCATCGGGCCCATCATTCCAGAAGGGTGGGACGACTTCCATAAAGGAATAGAATCGGCTGCTCCTTTCGTCCGTCCCGAATCGGTCAACACGAATGACGATATTTCACTGCTCTATTTCACATCGGGAACCACCGGCGAGCCCAAAATGGTCGCCCATGATTTCACCTACCCGTTAGGGCACATCATCACCGGCTCCTTTTGGCACAACCTGCACGAAGACAGCCTGCATTTGACTCTGGCCGACACGGGTTGGGGAAAAGCCGTATGGGGAAAACTATACGGACAATGGTTTGCCGGGGCGAACGTGTTTGTCTATGACTTCGAAAAATTCAAACCGGCCGACGTACTCGAAATGATACACAACTTTCACATCACTTCATTTTGCGCTCCTCCCACCGTATTCAGGTTTCTCATTCGGGAAGACCTCACCAAATACGATATTTCTTCTCTAAAATATTGTACCATAGCCGGTGAAGCCCTTAACCCCAAAGTATACGAAGAATGGCTACGGCTCACAGGTATAAAACTGATGGAAGGTTTCGGACAGACCGAGACGACCCTCACTATCGCCACCTACCCGTGGGTAGAACCCAAACCGGGATCGATGGGAATACGCAACCCGCAATACGACATAGACCTGCTCACAGCCGACGGACGCTCGGCCGAAGATGGGGAACAGGGACAAATCGTTATCCGCACCGATCACGGGAAACCTTTGGGACTGTTCAAGGAATATTACCGTGACCCTCAAAAAACGTATGAAGCCTACCATGACGGTATTTACTATACAGGCGATGTAGCTTGGCGCGACGAGGACGGATACTTCTGGTTCGTGGGTCGTGCCGACGATGTCATCAAATCGTCGGGCTACCGCATCGGTCCATTCGAAGTGGAAAGCGCTCTAATGACCCACCCCGCCGTAGTGGAGTGTGCCGTGACCGGAGTCCCCGATGAAATCAGAGGACAAGTTGTCAAAGCGACTATCGTACTATCGGCTGCATACAAAGACAAAGCGGGAGAAGCTCTTGTCAAAGAAATACAAGACCATGTGAAAAAAGTCACGGCTCCCTATAAATATCCTCGGGTTATCGAGTTCGTCGAAGAGTTGCCCAAAACCATCAGCGGGAAAATACGCCGAGTAGAAATACGAGACAAAGACAAAGTCTAATAACGTAAAACGATCGTCCTATGCAAATCAGTAACGATTGGTTCGTCGCCGAAACAGAATTTGAAAACAAGTCTTTTATCATACGAGGGAGACTATTTCTCGATGCCATCAGGCAATCGGGAAAATTCGCCACACGTATCGCTCTCGTATGGGAATATCAGGGCGATGAAAAAGGCATGCCCACCGAAAAAGAGACGCAAGCGCTCGATAGCCTCAACGAGAAACTGCGCGATATATTGGAAGAGAAAGAAATCGCAATACTAACCGCCATTCATATAGGAGGGAAAACCGCCCGTTATGAATATTACGGAATCTCAGCCGAAAAATTCTCCATCGTCTTGAACGAGACTTTCAGCGAATACCCGCCGCTGCCGATAAAAATTGGAGCGGAAAGCGACCCCGAATGGAACAACTACATCGAAACGATTCAACAATTCGCCATGCAGCCATGAGTTACAAACGTAAACGTATTACCGTAAAAATAGGGAGTAACGTTCTTGCTCGTCCAGACGGTACGCTAGACATCACCCGCATGTCGGCTCTCACTGACCAAATCGCCGAGCTGCACAAAGCCGGAGTCGAAATTATTGTCATATCGTCGGGAGCTGTGGCATCGGGCCGCAGCGAATTGAAGATACACCGCAAGCTCGACGCAGTTTCTGCCAGACAATTATTCTCGGCTGTGGGGCAAGCCAAACTCATCAATCGTTATTACGAGCTATTCAGGGAACACAATATAGCTTGCGGCCAAGTGCTCACGACCAAAGAAAATTTTTCTACCCGGCGACAGTACCTCACACAAAAACAATGTATGGAGGTTATGCTTGAAAACAAGGTTATCCCTATCGTTAACGAGAACGATACGATCTCGGTTACCGAGTTAATGTTCACCGACAACGACGAGCTGTCGGGGCTCATCTCTGCCATGATGGACTCCGAAACCCTCGTCATTCTCAGCAATATCGACGGTATTTACAACGGGGCTCCGGGACAAGCGGGCAGTAAAGTCATACCGGAAATTCACCCCGGTCAAGAACTGTCGCAATACATACAGTCGGGGAAATCCTCTTTCGGGCGGGGCGGTATGCTTACCAAATGCAACATCGCCCGTAAGGTGGCGGACGAAGGTATAGAAGTCATCATCGCCAACGGCAAGAAAGAAAATATCTTGCCCGATCTTTTACGGGAAAACAGCTCGGCGATTTGCACGCGATTCATTCCCTCTGCCAACCCTATATCGAGCATTAAACGTTGGATCGCCCACTCCGAGGGATTCGCCAAAGGAGAATTACATATCAATGCCGGAGCCGTGAAAGCGATCCACTCGCAACAAGCCGTCAGTATATTGCCGGTCGGAGTCACCCGTATCGAAGGAGACTTCGAAAAGGACGACATTGTCCGCATCATCGATCCCGATGGAAATTCCATAGGTGTAGGCCGCATCGCGCTCGACAGCGAAACAGCCCGAGAATTTATCGGACATCAGGGTGCGAAACCTTTCGTCCATTACGATTATCTCTATCTCGACTAACTTTAACGATTCCGATACAACCATACTCGAAAAAAAAGATTACTTTTGCTTTACACACATTATGAGCTATGACCGCCGATGTATCACATATTTTCGAAAACGCACGAGTAGCTGCCCGCAAATTGAATCTCGTCGATACCGAGACTATCGATAAAATACTTCTTGCCGTTGCCGACGAAGCCGAGAAAGAAGTCGATTACATTTTGCAAGAAAACTGTCGGGACTTGGCTCTTATGCCGAAGACAGACCCCAAATACGACCGGTTAATGCTCTCGCGGGAACGAATTTTAGGAATAACCGCCGATATGCGAAAGGTAGCAGGACTTCCCTCTCCATTGGGCAGAATATTGGCTTCATTCGACAGGCCCAACGGCATGCGCATCGAAAAGGTATCTGTACCGTTCGGAGTCATCGGCATTATCTACGAAGCCCGTCCCAATGTAACCTTCGACGTTTTTTCTCTTTGCTTGAAATCGGGGAATGTCTGTATTTTGAAGGGAGGTAGTGATGCCCAATATTCCAACAACGCTATTATCAACATTATCAACAAGGTGTTGATAAGTTACGGAATAGACTCTAACACAGCGACTTTACTACCTAACGACCACAGCTTTACCGACAAGTTATTAACCGCCGTGGGACAAGTCGACCTTATCATTCCGAGAGGCAGCGGTCGATTGATAAATTATGTACGCGAACATGCGCTTGTACCGGTTATCGAAACCGGAGCCGGGATATGCCACACCTATTTCGACAGTGACGGAGATTTGGAAAAAGGCCGCAATATCGTGTTCAATGCCAAAACCCGTCGGGTGAGCGTATGCAATGCGCTCGACTGTCTGATTATTCACAAGGAGAGATTATCCGACCTTGCAAGCCTCTGCAAGCCGTTGTCCGAAAAAAACGTACTCATATACGCCGACCCGAAAGCCTATGGCGCACTCTCGGGGAAATATCCGGAATCCCTCTTGCAGCCAGCGACCGACGATAGTTTCGGGACGGAATTTCTAGATTATAAGATGGCAGTCAAAACCGTCGACTCCTTTGAAGAGGCTTTGGCTCACATAGCTCGCTATTCCTCGAAACACAGCGAAAGTATAATCACCGAAAACGAATCTCACAAACAACGCTTCGCTCACGAAGTCGATGCCGCATGCGTATACACCAACGTGTCTACCGCATTCACCGACGGAGGACAATTCGGATTCGGGGCAGAAATAGGTATCAGCACACAGAAACTGCATGCAAGAGGTCCTATGGCTCTACCCGAGCTAACGACTTATAAATATATTATTTCCGGTAACGGACAAACCCGTCAATAAAACATTATGAGACATTTCACTAACGTACACGACCTCGGAGATTTAAAAGCTGCTGTTAAAGAAGCTCTCGAAGTAAAATCCAATCGGTTTGCCTACAAACACTTGGGGCAGGATAAAACCTTGATGATGATTTTCTTCAATTCCAGCCTCCGTACTCGCCTAAGTACACAAAAGGCAGCTATGAATTTGGGCATGAATGTCATAGTTTTAGACGTCAATCAAGGAGCTTGGAAATTAGAGACCGAACGAGGTGTAGTCATGGACGGGGATAAACCGGAGCATTTGCTCGAAGCTATACCGGTCATGGGGTGTTACTGCGACGTGATAGGCGTGCGTTCTTTCGCCCGGTTCGAAAGCAAAAGCGACGACTATGAAGAAAAAATTCTCAATCAGTTCATTCGATATTCAGGCCGACCAGTATTCAGCATGGAAGCAGCTACACGGCATCCATTGCAAAGTTTCGCCGACCTCATCACCATCGAAGAACATAAAAAAACCGAACACCCCAAAGTAGTCCTCACATGGGCCCCTCACCCGAAGGCTCTACCTCAGGCCGTACCTAATTCTTTTGCCGAATGGATAAACCAAACCGATTACGAATTTGTCATTACCCACCCAGAGGGGTATGAATTAGCCCCTCAGTTCGTAGGCAATGCCCATGTGGAATATGACCAGCGAAGAGCTTTCGAGGGGGCAGACTTCATCTACGCTAAGAACTGGGCAGCCTATGCCGACCCACATTACGGACAAGTCATCAGCACAGACCGGGCATGGACGGTAGATAGCGAAAAAATGGCTTTGACCAATAACGCTTTTTTCATGCACTGTCTTCCGGTACGTCGCAACATGATTGTTTCGGACGATGTTATCGAAAGTCCGCAATCATTGGTAATCCCCGAAGCCGCCAATCGGGAAATCTCGGCACAAGTCGTACTGAAACGTATTCTTGAATCCCTCTAATTCTATACTTATGAAACGGCTTTTGACTTTCTTTCTGATATGTTTCTCATTCGTCGAATATACCCGGGCAGAAGATATTATCAACTATAAGTACTGGGACGAAGGGAAATTGACATGGGACGATTTCCAAGATACTCTCAGTCTCAAAGGAGTCCCCTCGGCTTTTAACGCTTTCCTAAGAATCGAAAAAACAGAAAAACGAGATGGAAACACCCGCACGATTCGTCCCGAAGCGCAAGCCTGTTTCGACAAACGTCATTCTTTCGCCGACCGGCAAATACAAAACGAGAACTTACTGCGGTTGTTCCAGCTGAAATACGATTTGCTTGAAATGTATCGGCGAAGACTACAAACCGAATTAAATCTCGGAGTGGTGGGTATTGCCGCCGACAATCGCACCCGGCAATACATGGACCTATACACAGAACAAAGCAAAAAAGCAGAACAAGAAACCGAAAACGGACAGAACGAGATAAAGCTGCAAGAATGGGAGTTCTACGTAACCAAAGAACTGATCGAAAACCCGGCTCCGTCCATTCCTCGAATCTCTCCGCGGCGATTCGGATACGGGTTCTATTTAGGAACCGGCGCCTCCTTCCCGGTCGGAAGCATTGCCGACTATTGGGATCCCGCTTGGCAAATCAATGTCGGATTCGATTTAGCTTATGCCAATACACATCTGCTCTGCGACTTTTCTGCCGGAACAGCCCGTACCCGTCAGGAAATTACAGTTTCCAACGGACAAATCACGGATACATGGCTTCGAAACGGACATAACACCTATACTTCTATATCCTTAGGTATAGGACAACAACTCATCTCCACCAAGTATTTCGCCCTTATGCCTTATGTCGGGTGTATATGGTCGGGATACTCCGATCAAGCAAAA